>JAEEGK010014934.1_pt1 | contig 17295 bp, 13 predicted proteins | sample 8958771 | NCBI WGS metagenome assembly JAEEGK01 (sample SAMN16246547, study PRJNA631951) | gut metagenome | biome: gut microbiome; feature: rumen; material: SC-attached | host: Bos | place: Iran: Karaj | collected 2018-10
TGCTTGGTCGGCCAAGAGAACACATCGGTATTCCACTGAAGCACGGTATCGTTGTAAAGGGCACGGGCCGCCGTGATTTCTTTTTGCAAATAACTGTTCTGCTGCATGGCATCGGCGATGGCGCTGTGAGCCTTAAGATCCGGGTAATTTTCTACTTGCGGGAACAAACGCGCAAAGGAGGCATCAATTTTAGAAGCAACCTGGTTGCGGTCAGCATCGGGCATGACTCCACCGCGATAAGCGGCGACCGTTTTCATCACATCCTTGTCAAGATCAATCGCCTTATTTACAAGTCCGGCCACATTCTGCAAAATCTGCACGCGCTGTTCCAAATAGTTGTCAATCTGCGAAGCTTCGCTCTGTAATTTCTGCTGCAACTGCTGGAAGTAGTTTTTCGCCCCAATCTTCATGAACAAGAAGATGACGCCGGGAATAATTCCGCAAACCCAAAGCAGGATTTCAAATATGAGCGAACCCACACCGACTTTCACAGGAAGTTGTTTTTCGATGACGTTGATGTCGCGACCCTCCGTATTTACGGGACCCGTCAACTCGTCTAATTCATTAGCCATACTTTTCTCCTTGATTAATTCTAAAATGGGGATAACATTACCCAACTAAAATTAATATAGATAAAAAAATTATCTACGCCCCTTCCACTCTGCAAGAATCATGCCCGCAACGATAGCCGCCGCCCCCGCCATAGCTACAGGTGTAATTCGCTCACCAAGCGCAATCACCGCTGTAATAATCGTCACGAGTGGAATACCGTAAATGTAATTGCTCGCCAAAACAGTTCCGATTTTTTCAAGAACTTTATTCCAGACAAGATAACCAAATAGCGACGAAAAGACCGTAAGGCAAAGGAAGTTGAACGAAACGACGGGTTCTGCAAAGTTTTGCCACGGCACAGACTTATCCGTTTCAGTAAGCATCACAAGAATCGATGAAAGCGCCCCGTAAAAGAACATTTTGCGAGTCATGAACAGCGTCGAATACTTGCCATTGAGTTTGCGAAGAATCAACGAATAGACGGTCCACATGCATGCCGAACTAAACGCCAGCAAATCGCCCACAGGAGAAAGTTTTAGAATAAACTTTCCGTTCAGTACCACGAGCACCATCCCGATAAACGTGATGAAGCATCCCAAAATTTGACGTTTGCAAAGGCGTTCGCTCTTGTAAATAAGTCCGCCAAAAAACATAATCAAAAGCGGATTCGTGCAGACAATCAGAGAAACATTCGAACTCGGCGAAAGCGAAAGCGCCGTGTTTTCCGCCCAAAAGTAAAGCGTGCAACCGGTAAGTCCGCACACAAACAAAATCAATTCATGCTTTAAATTTTCGCAGCGGAACTGTTTATGCGAAATCGCAAGCAGCAGCAAATACGTCACCACAAAACGCAGCGTGAAAATCTGCACCGCCGAAAAATCGTGGTTCAAAAGCACCTTCGTGCTCACGAAACTCGTGCCCCAAAACGCAATCGTCCCAATCGCAAGTAAATGCCAAAATGCAAGGCCACGCGAAGCGTTTGCTAAAGAATCAGGAGCTTTAATCGGAGCAGGTTTCATCAACCGCAAAAATAAAAAAGATTAAACGAAATCCACAGTTGTCACCCCGAACTAAGGTTGGTGAGCCCGCCGAACCATTCCGGAGTCTGCATATCTTAAAAAGCGCTACTTATAGTTTAAAGTTATTACTACCTATAATTTTTGCCTAATTTTGCCAGAACTTTCTAACTTTCAGCCATTTTCGAAAACCTTTTTGCTAGACCATGCTATAGAATCTAACTATATTACACAACATAAAAATTTTATAAAGGATTCAAAAAAATGTCCAAAATCGAAACTCTTTGCATTCAGGGCGGTTGGCAGCCGAAAAACGGCGAACCGCGCGTTCTCCCCATTTACCAGAGCACCACATTCAAGTACGAAACGACCAATGACATGGCCGACTTGTTCGACCTGAAGGCCAGCGGCTACTTCTACACCCGTCTGCAGAACCCGACGAACGACGCAGTCGCTAACAAGATCGCTGCTCTCGAAGGTGGTGTCGCCGCGATGCTCACGAGTTCCGGTCAGGCAGCAAACTTCTACGCCGTTTTCAACATCTGCGAATCCGGCGACCACTTCATCAGCACTTCCGCTATTTACGGTGGCACGAGCAACCTCTTCTCCGTCACGATGAAGAAGCTCGGCATCGAATGCACGTTCGTTGACCAGGATGCCTCTGACGAAGAAATTGAAAAGGCTTTCCGCCCGAACACCAAGTGCTTCTTCGGCGAAACCGTCGCAAACCCGGCAGGCAAGGTCTTGGACCTCAAGCGCTTTGCTGATCTCGCCCACAAGCACGGCGTTCCGATGATTGTCGACAACATCTTCCCGACCCCGATTCTTTGCCGCCCGATTGAATTCGGCGTTGACATCGTGACCCATTCCACCACCAAGTACATGGACGGCCACGCCATGGCAGTCGGCGGTTGCATTGTGGATAGCGGCAACTTTGACTGGGAAGCAAACCACGACCGTTTCAAGGGTCTCACCGAACCGGATCCGAGCTATCACGGTCTCGCCTACACGAAGGCATTTGGCAAGGGCGCTTACATCACGAAGGCTACCGCCCAGCTCATGCGTGACTTCGGTTCCATCCAGTCTCCGCAGAACGCATTCCTCCTGAACGTCGGTCTCGAAACGCTTCACCTCCGCATGCCGCGTCACTGCGAAAACGCTCTCGCCTGCGCCAAGTTCCTCAAGAACCACCCGAAGGTCGCTTGGGTCAACTACGCCGGCCTCGAAGGCGACAAGTACTACGAACTCGCTCAGAAGCAGTTCAAGGGCGGCCTCCCGTGCGGCGTCCTTACGTTCGGCATCAAGGGCGGTCGTGAAAAGTCCATCCAGTTCATGGACAGTCTCAAGATGATTTGCATCGTAACTCACGTGGCCGACGCCCGCAGCTGCGTGCTCCACCCGGCTAGCCACACGCACCGTCAGCTCACCGATGAACAGCTCATCGAAGCAGGCGTTGCACCGGACCTCATCCGTTTCAGCGTCGGTATCGAAAATGTCGAAGACATCATCGCCGACCTCACGCAGGCTTTGGACAAAGTCTAATCTTTTATACATCAAATAGAGAACCTTCAGCTAGTGCTGGAGGTTTTCTTTTTATACAAAGAAAGCCACGATTTCTCGTGGCTTCCCTCCCCCTTACGAATATCCTCCTTACTATTTTTCCTCCTCTTCCTTTCTCCTAAGCAAATTTATCAGTCACCGCATTGGTCATAAGAACCGAACTTATCAACGACATTTTCACCTTCATAGAAGAATAGTTGAATCGAGGTCACTTTCCCCAAAACATCTTCAATCGTTTCATTGGATTCTTCATCGACATTCTTGAAAGCATCCCAAGAGACCTTGCCCCAAACCATGTCATTCGAATAATCTAATTCAGCATACCAGAATTTATTTGCAGAAGCATCAGTGACAAGCGCAATCCCAATCGTGTTATACGTGCTAAAATGTATGCAGAATCCATCCCAGGCACTGATGTCAGCCGGTTCCTGATTTGAACTGACCGTGTTAAAACCTATAGACGTAACACCTTTCACATAAGCAGTGAGCTTATGATACTTGCTCACCAAAGACGGAATGACATTTCCTTGAGCGTCAGCGACTACATCGTCCGGGAAGTAGACAGAATTGTAGTTATTTGCCACAATAGAATTGAACCAATTTCCACCAGACGTAGCATTTGCAATACCGAGATCCACGTGGTCTCCGTCAGTAGCACCGTTCCACAAGAAACTTTTCCCGGACTTATAATTAGAAGAGTCTGTAGGATTCACTTTCTTGTATCCGCCAACGTTCCTAACAGCAAGATCTTCCGGCAACAGAGAACTAACCCGTCTAATATAAAACGCCGTGCCAAACATGTTTTCCTTTACAAATTTCAAGCGAACAGTCGTCAGCTTCTTCAAAACTTGATCAGAATTTGGCAAATCCGCGAATTCGTAGCACACGTTATCCTCGTTATAGTTTATTTTTTCCGATTCATTATTCTTGGGAAAGGTCATTTTGAGCGTGTCAGAACCATTCTCGGAAACCAAAGCCATTTCAATATCCATCTGCGATTCATATTCTAGACAAATGCCCTTCCATTTTGCCGAAACATCTGCCGAATGAATAACTTCTGTACCATTTTCAGTAGATTTTCCAGCAACAAGGAACTGAAAACCGACATCGGGATTTGAACTAGAATTATTGAAAACAACATCACCTCTAAGTCCCTCCCAAGAATAAATCATGCGATCTATTTCATTTTCAAAATCATCATCCCAAGAAGGACGGACTTCAACATCCCAAGAAACGTAAGCTTCAGCAGAATCTCCGAAAACAGTCCATTCGCCAGAAGTACCTTCGTCCCCTTCATTAAAGCCGGTATTTACGTGGTAGCGATCACTCTTGCCAAACCACAAATCCCAACGGACGTAAGGGGCCAATCGCTGAATGTCAAATTCACCCGATGAACCGGCATTACCAACAAATACAATCTGCACAGAACAAACTTTCTTGGCAAAGGAATTACCTTTCAATTCAGATTTTTTCTTCTTGAATTCATCCCAAGATACGCAACGGGATTCTTTTCCATTGTCCTTCACAGCGAAGCTTGCGTATGGCAAATCTTTATCTATAGAAGGACTTGCGAAATCGCAGTCATCCAAGCGAACTTCCACGTTAAAATCCGACCCGTAGGCAATGCACAAGCCGCCACTGCCTTCAGAAAGGTCCGCAGGAGATCCATCCTCATTAGAGGCGTTAAAGACCAAGCCCGCACGGCCTAAGCCATCGTCACCAGCTTTCGCAAGAGAAACACGACCCGCCAAAGTTTTCTTGTTTGCATCCAGCTCAATCGCAGAACCTTCCATGACCTTCCAAGCAACAGGATTGGAAGCCTGATTCCAAAATGCATTTTTCTCTTCGGTTGTACCGTAATTTTGAGAAACCCCGGCATCCTCCGAACACGCAGTCAATGAAAGGGCGCATAACAAACCCAAACAAAGAACGTTTGTTTTCATATACGTATTCATATCACTACCCCTCTTTTTTTTGTTGTGTATTTTTAGACAATGGGAACATCTGCAAATTCAAACGGTAAACTTGAGATGGTTCCTTACTCATGTTGGCAATAGCCACAATCTTTCTACGGCAGGAATCTAATTCCCGCACAATTTGTTCGTAGGCTTCGCGATCAATTCCCATGGTCACACCAGAAATATCGCGTTCCTGCGGATCGAACTCGTCGATAGACTTCTGTGCAAAACCCGCCATTTCGCGATGCATAGAGCGCAGCACCAAAGGCATCACATCGGAATTGCCGACCAGAGCTTTTTCCGTTTGCACATAGACATTCTCGGACTTGCGCTGCAAAATACCGACGCTCACCATAAAGTCAAGCGACTTGCGAACATCATCTGCAGTGACGGGCTGCCAGCACATTTCGGCAACAGCCTCGGGAGTGGCCCCCGGCATCATGGCGACAAGTTCGCGTAAAACAGGATTTTTCCAAGATTCAAAATAGGTAAAGGCATCCCCATCGACAACACGAATCTTATTCGCATCGGCAATGTCCTTCATGCTGGCGAAAGCATTCTTTTTCGCCTCGTCATCTTTTGCCTGATTGTACCGCACCAAATGGCGGAAATAGGCACTTTCGAAGCCGCCCAAATTCATGGCCGACGAGACCCTTTCTATCCCCAATTCGCTGAGGCTACTTTTTCCTTCGCATACCAACTTCAAGTAGGTTGGCGAGGTGAAACCTGCAAGCCGGGCAAATTCACGCCAAGTGAATGAGCTTGTCTTTTTACGTTCATCGTAAAAATCCTGCATGCAGCGACGATAATCTCTGTATTCAGTTAATGGTTTCATAATGTTCCGTCCTTACGTTATTTAATATACCAAATTCTGTATCATGAGTCAAGATTTTTATGATACAAATTACGTTAAATTTTCTTTACATAAAATCAGGTATGCGGAACCACAATACGCCCCACTATTTTTATCTAGCCACAGTCTGCGTATATGCTTATATTTAGGTCACTCTAAAGAAGGATTAAGACATGCTCAATTTAATCAAGGCTGTTAGCCGATTTTTATCGACATACACATCTCTCTTCGTCATCGCATGCGCGATTATCGCATTTTTCGCCCCGGTGCTATTCGGCTGGGTTCACGGGAACACCAGCTCCATCATTCTCGGCATCATCATGCTCAGCATGGGCCTCACCATTACGATGGATGACGTTCGCAACTTGATGAAACGCCCCGGCGATATTTTTCTCGGTGCCGTGGCGCAGTACACCATTATGCCACTCGTCGCATTTACGCTCACCAAGATTTTCGGACTCGATCCGTATTTGGCCATCGGCATTGTGCTTGTCGGCTGCTGCCCGGGCGGAGTTTCGAGCAACGTCATGAGTTTCTTGGCTAAAGGCGATGTCACTTACTCCGTGAGCATGACCATGGTCAGCACGCTCCTCGCTCCGCTCATGACTCCAGTTTTAGTACTTTGGCTCGCTGACACGAGCATCGAAGTGAACGCCGTCGGCATGTTCCTCAACATTTTATACGTGACAGTCTTCCCGATTCTCATCGGTTTCACTTGCAACTACTTCTTCGGCAAGCGCGCAGGATTCAAGGAATTCCAAGCGAACATGCCTGCCGTAAGCGTCATCGGCCTCGCATTAATTGTCGGCGGCGTCATCGTGACCGTGCGTCCGCAGCTTTTCGCTAACGGCATGGGGCTTATCGCGCTCGTACTCGCCGTAGTATTTTTGCATAACGCTCTCGGTTATGTACTCGGCTACAATGTCGGCCGCTTGTTCAAATTCAACACCGCCAAAAAGCGCACTATTTCCATCGAAGTCGGCGTGCAAAATGCAGGCATGGCTACAGTCCTCGCCGGTGCATTCTTCGCCAACCCGGAGAACCTCGCCATCCACCCGGAAGCCGCGCTCTGCGTCGTGCCTTGCGCCATCAGCTGTGCCTACCACTCCATCAGCGGAACGATTCTCGCCGGCATATTCGCACATCTGGACAAGAAGAAAGAAGTATCGTAAGATAAAGAAGTACGAATCGTCATCCATACGCGACAGAAAAGGGCGGCCCATAAGGACCACCCTTTATTATCACCAGGAAAACGAACGAGTAGTAAAATCAAAATCTCAAGAGTTTCAAAAGCTCTTGAGCACCATCATTAATTTGCAAACTAAATATAGAATAGACAATTGGGAAAAACCAATAAATTATTTATATCAAATTGATAACAAAAATTGATGAATAATTGCAACACATCACATTCATTTCTATATTATTTAACAAACTTCCAAGCACAGGCGGCTCACAATGGCAGAAGAAATGATCGACATCTTGAATAGCGACGGAACACCAGCAGGGTATTCCTGCGGGAGGACAGAGGTCCATGCGAAGGGGCTTTGGCACCGAACCATCCATATCTGGGTGTTCGATACTCACGGTCGAATTTTGTTCCAGCTTCGCAGCCACCTCAAAGAGAACAACCCGAATCTGCTCGACACGAGCTGCGCCGGGCACATTACCGCAGGCGACGACAGCCGAAACGCAGCCATTCGCGAACTCCGCGAAGAAATCGGGGTCGAGAAACGCATCGAAGATCTTGAATACCTTTTTGAAGCCATTCACGAGAACGTTCTGAACAACGGAACGTATTTTGATAACGAATATTACGACACGTACAAGACAATTCTTACCGATGAAGAATCGGAACATCTTGTTCCACAGCCAGGCGAAGTTGATGACTTTGTATGGATGACACCCGAAGAATTTCTTGAAAAACGCGCCAAAAATCCAGAAAATTTCGTAGATCATCCCAAAGATTACGCATGGATACAGTCAATACAACATACATAAAAGTAAGTTTAAAATAGTTTATCGCTTCGCGTATTTTATATAAATTTTTTAAAAGAGTGTGGAACGATCGCATTCGGGAGTACACTCGGAGGGATGGAATCATGAAGTACCAAAACACAGCCTTGGTCGTAGAAGGCGGCGGTTTACGTGGATCGTATTCCGGCGGCATTCTCGACATACTAGCCGATAAAGAGATCAAGTTTGGCGGTGCAGCAGGCACGTCCGCAGGGGCGACTCATTTGTGCAGTTTTCTTTCTGGCCAAATCGGACGAAATTTCCGCATTGACACGATTCATTCCAAAAGTTCCCGCTACATGAGTTTCAGGAACTTGCTTTTGACAGGCGACTACTTCGCTTTTGACTACTGCTACAAGCAGATTCCGTATAAACTAGACCCGTTCGAATTCGACAAATTCTCGGATCAGTGCAAAGAAACGGAATTCCACGTTTGCATGACAGACGTCGATACAGGCCTTGCCGTGTATCCGCGCATCACGGACTATCGCAACGATGACGATATGAACTACATCCGCGCGTCAGCAAGCCTACCGCTCTTGAGCAAAATCGTGAACATCCACGAAAAGAAATATCTCGACGGAGGCGTCGCTGACAGCATTCCGTTCGAGCCGATGTTCAAAAAAGGCTTTGATCGCGCCGTGGTCATCCTCACGCGTCCACTCGGTTATCGCAAAAAATTGAGCAAAGCGCTCCCGCTCATCAAGCTCGCATTCCGTAATCATCCAAAATTTGTCGAGGCGGTCGCCACACGTCACATCCGCTACAACCACGCGCTAGACAAGCTCGCAAAACTAGAATCCGAAGGCAAAGTGTTCATTTTCCGCCCAAGCCAGCTCATCAAAATTTCCGATATCGAGAGAAATAAGAAGAAAATCGCCCAGCTTTACGAACTCGGCAAAGAAGACGCACACACTAAAATGCCCGAATTGCTCAAGTTTTTGGAAGGTGATGTTAAAAGAGAAAACGAGCCTTCGATCATCCAGACGAGAGAAACGGTCATGATGCGTGTAGTGCCATGAGCGAAGCGAAAGTACAAAGACGAAACAACAACTGTCACTCTGGAGGCTTGTAAAGCCGATAGAGTCCATAAAATTTTAGACGGATGGGGCAAAGCCCCAACCTCTACCCCAAAAGCTCCTGTTGTTGAACATTTTGCAACGAAATACAACGATTTCTCAACAACAATTCGCAACAATTCGGCTACAGATAGTAAATTTAATGGTATGCCCGAAGTATTAGACTATTTGGAATACCGCGAGTACTTGAAGGACTGGTTTGTCGAGACCAAAAAAGACAACCCATTCACTTCGTACCGCTATCTTGGCCAGAAAACCGGCGTTGATCCGGCCTGGCTCGTCCGCGTATTTCAGAAAGAAGGCCACCTGAACGAGAGCACGCTCCCCGTGTTCATCAGGATTTGCGGCCTAGACGACCGACGGGCAGAGTATTTTAAAACCCTTTACAGGTTCAACAAGACTAAAGCAAAGCAGACGCTCTCTGAGCTCTACTACAAGCTTTTGGAACTCCGCTCGCTCGAAACGCGAGTGCTTTCGGAGCCGGAACTCGCCTACTTTGGAAGCTGGGCTTGTGCTGCTCTCCGAGCCCTCATCGGCATCACGAAGGACACGAGCGACATTGCCGGTCTTGGCAAGCATTTGAACCCGCCCATTTCGCAGGATGATGCCCGCAACGCGCTTGGTATCTTGAAGCAACTTGGGCTTGTCGTCCCGGACGGCACTGGCGGTTGGAACATCACCGACCAGATTATCAGTACCGGCGGCGAAGTCAAGAGTTACGCGGTCCGCAGTTTCCACAGGCATACGATGGAACTGGCGCAGGAATCGCTGGACCGCCACAAACCGGACGAACGCGATATTTCGAGCGTCGTGTTCACCGCAGACGAAACCGATTTGCCCGAAATCAAGCATAAAATTGAAGAATTCCGTCGCGGACTCCTGCAATTTGCAAGAAAAAGCGAACGCGCCGACCGTGTATATGCATTGAACATATCCATGTTCCCCCTCTCCGACAAGGTGGCCGACCCGGCAACGGGGCCTACCTCGCCAGAAAATAAAGGAGGTGGAAAATGATTTTCAAAAAGAAATTATATATTAAAGGTATGGACGTGAAGCAGAACAAAAACAGACGCATACTCGCACTGGTTGCTCCAATCGCAATCGGTGTTACGCTGTGTGCCTGCGGTTCTGAAAACGTAGCAGGCGGTGGCCCGAGCGGCACAGAAGCCGGCAATGCCATCACGGCTCAAATCTTTATTGCAGATGCCCCGGCAGCAAACGCACGAGTGAAACTCGTCGAACAGACAAGCCTCGATGGTCAAGGCTATATCGCGACCGCCAACGAAAACGGCGTTGTGATGATCAAGGAAGTTCCTATAGGCAATTACACGATGGAAGCCATCCTCAACGAATCGTCGGTCCAGTTGCCTGTATCCGTACAGAATCTAGACGATACCGTTGAACTCGGCAAGCAAACACTGCAAAAATCCGTCTATATCGGCGGCAGCGTCTCTGATTTCATCACGGATTCCACTAGCGAGAATTTCAAGAACGCGACAGGCGTTGTCAAGTTCCGTGGTCTCGACCATTCTGCCATCATAAGCAACGGCAAGTTCGAAGCGATTGGACTCCCGGCAGGCAAGCTCTCCATGGTGATTTTACCGAGCGGAACCAAGCATGATACGTTAAATGTACCGATCAAGGTCTCTGCGGGTGATTCGCTCACGACGCTCAAGCCGAAAACGCAGCCCACACCGCAAGATACTGCGAAAAAAGACACCGTTCAGAAAAACAACTCTATCATGATTGATGATTTTGAAGACGGGGACAATTACCATCTTTTCGTAGATTATACGAATAAAGGTTTTTTTGATGCAGGTTGGTCTCTGACTACAGCTACCACGATGGTTCAAATGTACCATCTATTTGGTAAAATACCGGAGAACGAGCAGATTTATGTTTATCCGGAATATAAACCGGAGGAATTCTCTGGGCACCCATTCCTATTAGTTATTCAGGACTCCGAGAACGACGGCAAAGAAGTTCATTTAACTTTTGATTTCCCGGATACGGCAAGTTATCAGCTTTGGGCCCTGTTCACCTTTAACATCGGTAACGTGGGCAACAGTTACGATCTCAGTTCCGTTGATTCCATCGCTTTTGACGCTTGGGGTAGTGGAGAAGGAGAAATCCAGCTTACAGATGAAACCCGGAAAGATTTTACAGGTGCTTCATACACATTTGGGAAATATCCATTTACGATTCCTAGCAAAAAGACAAAACTCAAATTCGCCTGGGCCGATATAGTAACTAACGAAGAAGACCGCAAAAAAGTTTCTTCTGTCTCCTTCGTATTCCATGGAGACACGGAATTGCATTTCGACAACTTAGAATTCATCGGTAAAAATTTGCAAAACATCTGGACGTCAAAGCAATAATGCCAGGCGCAAATTCAGTAACATCGAATCAAGAGACGATTCACAAAGATCTTGAAGAAGTTGTCCGCAAATATGCGCGGACAACTTTTTTGCGTCCTATCGCAGACCACACGCGAGAGGCTTTCGCCAAAGCAGAAGAATTCGTAAGGACATTTTACGAGAACGCAACATGTTCCGTGAAAGCAGACCCCGCAACAGAGTGCGGGGTGACACATGAAAACGCACAGAAAACTGACCCCGGCATAAAGACCGGAGTGACATTAAAGCAAAAAGGGAATGCGCCACGAGCGGTAATCCTCGACTCCGGCTGCGGTACAGGCGAAAGCACCATCCACATTGCGCGCCGCTTCCCGAATATTCCCGTCATCGGTATCGATAAGTCATGCGACCGCTTGAACAAAGCGGGGAATCCGGTGCAAACCGCAGGCGATGCCATTCCGCCAAACGCGTTCTGGATTCGAGCGGAACTGCTCGATTTTTGGCGCCTTGCATTAGACCGCGTAAAAGCACATGCATGGACGATTCCGTACCACGCAGTATATTACCCGAATCCGTGGCCAAAGCAAAGTGAAGCGACAAGACGGTTCCACATGCACCCGATATTCCCGACGCTCCTTGCGCTTGGACGCACTATCGAACTCCGTACGAACTGGGAAATCTACGCCCGCGAATTTGCCGAAGCCGCAAGAATTGTATATTCGATTCAGATTCCGGATCAAGCCCGGAATGACGAGGGAATAAAAATCACATGCGAGAAATTCACGCCCGACACCCCCGAAACTGCCTTCGAACGCAAGTACAAAGATGCAGGACAAACGCTGTGGAAAGTGGTAATAAAATAGTAGGAAGTAGGAAGTAGACAGTAGGAAGTAGATTAGCTTTAGGGGTTAAAAAAAGAAGGCGGGGCGAACCCCGTCTTCCGTTCCTCCTTACACAAAAGGGAGAGAGAGATTAATTTTTGATGCAGCGGACATTCAGATAAACACGTTCTTTCTCCCACAAAGCTCGTTGCGTTATAAGCCATTTTCCCCTGCCAATGACACGGACCATCGTTGCAAGCGGCTCCTCCGAATATCCGCTATCCGGCTTCACGGCATAATATTTCGTAATTTCCCCTCGATTGGCCTGTTCTTCAGTCACAACTCCAAATCCTGCAGTAAACATGTATCCCGCAATACCACGAGTTTCCATATCCAAAGTTTTTCCAAGATAACTAAAAAGTTTTTCCCATTCAGTTCCTGTCGGCAAGTGCCATCCATCAGGGCAAATACCCTGATAAGGGCTAACCACCCGTTCAACGGAATCGATAGCAGCAAAAAGCCTATCATAATTTATATAGTTACCCATAGCCGTCACCGTATCGCACCAGTCCTCAAATTGGCCTTCGGCCAAACATTCCTCATAGGATATCATCACAATAGTCGAATCCAAGGACATCACTTCGGATAATGAGTACTCTCCATTCTCACTACCATATTTCAAGTTTTCCGCAAGCCATGTCTGCGTCCCATCTTCCATTTCATACGTCACCGTCTTATAAGTTTTTCCATCACGTGCATCCGTCACCGAATCCTCGACAAACGGAACCGTCTTGAGAATGGCGTTCCATTTTCCCGAAGCGCATTTAAGGTTGAACACAACATCTGGAATTTCGATGACAAGCCCCTCTTTTTCTGTAGTACATTCTTCTTCATCATGCATAATGATTGCAAAATTTGTATAGAGTTGTTTTGAAAATTCAGATAGAGACGAAGAACCTTGTCCCTCGGCCTTCATAATTCGATTCAAGGCAAGGATAGTCCACGAAGCAAACAAACTCTTTGTTGACTCAGGAAGACTATCAAGATTTCCATTATCACCAAGCCTTTTCCCAATCACCTCAATGGTTGATTTACTTAGAGGACCAAAAAAGTTGTCTATAAAATCTAGCACATCCACAACATCAGGATCCGCCACATGTTCGTTCTTTTCAAAATTGAACGGGACATCGTAAATGCCGAACGCATCCAAGACTTCCCTATCGGCTTGTTGCTTCGCATCGGTAAAAGACATGCCCGATTTCACCAAACGGCGCAAACGGAATGTTTCCAGATAAGTCATTACATTGACATTCACGCTTTTAGTCTCACGCAAGTCAACAATAACATTATAAGGAGTGTAATCAGAGAACCACTGTTCTCCAGACCAAAAACCATCCTGATAGGGATAAACTTCCAGCATGGCGTATGGACTATGGAGCGAAACGCTATCGAAAAAGAATTCCCCGGACACATTGACAATAGAGCCTTCAAATACGACTCCCGTCTTTTCCAAAGTCTGTGCATTCAGTTCATAAATTTTCACCATAGAAGTTGCATAGCCAAGATTTTCCGTTCCGCTTTCATTAGCTAGTTTCCAAACCTCAGGCAAGCTTGAGGCTCGGCCTTGCAAGGCATAGATGCACGTTTCCTCTTCGGTGCCGCCTTGAGCGATATTTATGGGCGAACTGGAATCTTCCGAGCAGCCCGAATACAACATGAGAAGTGCGAACGCCATAAATAAGCAGAACGCCGCCCCGATAAAATCGGCCACCATCGTATTTCGATTTAACTTTTTCATGGTATCCTCCTAACCTTTTTTATTTAAACTTTTGTTTGTCATCGGAAAGAACTGCATATTCAAGCGATACACTTCTTCCGTTGCATCATCTTCTCTCGCAATAGCGATGATGCGTTTGCGGCACTCGGCAATTTCCTGGACGATTTTTTCGTAGGCCTGCCGCGTGATGCCAAGCGTAAGTCCCGAAAAATGGCGTTCGTCCTGAGACACGCCCTCGATAGCGTCGAGCGCGAACTCGCCCATCTGACGGTGCAACGTACGGACCGCAACCGGAGTTGCCTTCATGGGACCCGTCGTCACGGATTTTTCCGTCTGTACGTAATTCCCGTCTTTGTCCTTTTGCAACAAATTCGCCTTGACCAAAAAGCTCAGCGATTCCGTCACTTCAGCGGCAGTAATTTCTGGACGGCAAGCACGTGCAAGCGCAAGCGGTTTCGCACCCGGCATCGAAGGGGCAAGTTCACGGAGCACCGGGTTCTTCCAGTCTTCGAAAAAACGGTACGAATCGGCCTCTATGATTTTTACCTTGTGCGCAGCGGCGATCGAAAGCATCTTGTTGAAGAAAATCTTTTTTTCTTCGTCCGTCTTGGCATGGTCAAAGCGGACCATTTCACAGAAATAGTCACGCTCGTATTCCACAAGGGACATTGCAGCAGCCACACGGAGCGCAGCCTCTTCGCTCAAGTTGAAGCGACCTTCGCTCACGTATTTAAGGTAAACCGGCGAAGAGAATCCCGCCTTCTCGGCGAACATCTGCCAAGTAAATGCGGACTTGGCTTTTTTATCGGCGTAGTAGTCCGCAATGTACTGCCGATAGCCAGTGTATTCTAGCACGTCTTTCATTGTTCCTCCTTACAAACGGCTTCATTATTTTACGCCTGATTAAAAGCGTCGCGCCGTTTTATAGTTCAAATATACTATCAATTTTCAAAAAAGTCAATAGTTTTTACAATATAAAATTTAATTTTTTATCAAATTTTAACAATTTTGCAAAATTTCAATAAAAAATCAAGTAATTTTCACAATATATCAATTAATAGTCATTTGTCAATGGTTAATGGTTAAAAACCGTCCCCGGCACAACGGCCGGGGTGACAACAACGAAAAAGAGATTCCCGATCGAGTCGGGAATGACAGTACCCAAGGCTGATGGAGAATGCAAAAAAGAAGGCGGGGCAAAGCCCCGTCTTCCTTTTTCCTCCTAACAAAAAGGAGTGAGAGAGAGATTAATTTTTGATGCAGCGCACAGGAGCTTCCTCATTAAACAATCCAATGTCAACATCTCCGTATTCTTGATAACGAGTAAAATCCCACGGCAAAGAATCATTGCTAGAAGCAGATTCGGTATTGCCGGCTTCAAGCAGATAGTTTCCATAATTCAGCCAATTAAAGAAATTAGAATACGCACCATCGTCCCTATCAGGAACAGCAATGAACCTAACGGCGGTGCTATACACCCTATTTGTTATACTCAACGAAGGAATTTCTGCATTATACCTTATGGTCATCATTTCCGTATATCCGAAACCACTACCGTAAGGATCCTTAAGCGAAGCGCCTCGATCATGCATGTTTTCTTGCAAGATAGCCCAATCGTTTTTATTGGGGAGTCTCCACCCATCAGGGCACACACCTTGATAAACAACAGGCTTTGTTTCAGGAACAAAACGAGATATATCCAAACGACTGCGACCATACACCACATCGCAATATTCGTATATATTTCCAGCGGTATCAAGAATATCGCACTCACCAGACATCAATTTTGCAGAGCAATATTCTATAGCATTTGGACCATCTTTAGGTTCTTGAGGATAAAACATTTCGTATTTAATGGTCTTGCATCGATCTTCTACAACCACAGTGTCATAAGACTCGACATAATCATTACGTACCGTATCATAAACCACATTCTTTACAACATCCGTCAAGCCGATATCGGACCACCCCAGATTCATCGCAGCCCTCCACGTATAATAACGGCCCAATAATTCGCAGGAGGGATCGCCTTCCCAGCATTTTGTACTTTCGAGTAAATTATTTTTCAATGCGCTATCGGCATTCGAAGATGCAGTATCGGCGTAGTTCAAATTTTCAGCCATCCATGTCTGCGTAACACCACCCCAATTATACGTAACCGTCTTATACGTTTTACCGTCACGATTATCGACCATCGTCCCATTTGTGTATTCAACCCTTTTCCATCCCGGTACCCATTTATTGGAATGACAAATGACCGAAATATCATTGGCTCCGCCCAAAATCTTTTGCGTTTCATTTTCGCGAGATTCCGTACAACGTCCTATTTCCGTATTACGAGTAAAACTACCTATTTGATAATCAATAAACTTAATCGTATTCGCATATACCCGTTCTGCATCTTCTCCCAAAGCAGCAACAGCTGCAGGCGGTACAAAATAATGAGTTTCTATGCTAATCGGGAGAGAACCTCCGCGAATAAAGTTCTGACTCTTTGCAAAACGCATTATCCGCAACACATAGGACAATTCTCCATTTACACTTTCCAAGTTTTCAAAATCGCCTAAGTCATCATAAACACCATAACGGTCAAGGACTTCTAATTCCGCTCTTTTTGATGCCGAATCAAAAGGCATACCTTCCGCATAGTATTTTTTTACCAATGGGACTTTCATATCCGATAACGAATTAACACTTATTTTTTGATATTTCCGCACATCAACAATAGCCCCTAACGGAATTCGATATTTTCTTCCGGTGAACATGCTATCAGCCGAAAAGTCAGGTATTATACCAACACAATCGTAGCTAAGACAAAAATCCTGTACTTCGACAAGCACGTACGGACTGCTAAAATCAATTTCTTTAAATGCGAAGTGACCATCCCCATTATCTATCGTATCAACGAGGACGCGCCCCGTCGTATCAAGAGTTAATGAATCCAGCTCATAAAGAGTTACAGGAACCCCTTCAGCAGCTTTCAATATTTTATCATTATTTAGAGAAGCCTCCGAATCGGTTCCATTAATCTGCACTTTCAGCAATTTCGGATAAACATCGCTAGCCAGGCCAACCAAGGCGAACCCTTGTTCTTCGGCGGCACCGCCATGAGCACCGTTTATCGGCGAATTATCTTCGGAACAGCCCGAATAAATCATGAGAAGAGCAAACGCCATAAACAAGCAGAACGCCGCCCCGATAAAATCACGCACAAGCGTATTACGATTTGAATATTTCATGGTTTCCTCCTAGTCCTTTTTATTTAAACTTTTGTTTGTCATCGGGAAGAACTGCACGTTCAAGCGA
>JAEEGK010014936.1_pt1 | contig 17293 bp, 9 predicted proteins | sample 8958771 | NCBI WGS metagenome assembly JAEEGK01 (sample SAMN16246547, study PRJNA631951) | gut metagenome | biome: gut microbiome; feature: rumen; material: SC-attached | host: Bos | place: Iran: Karaj | collected 2018-10
CAAATCTTTAAAAATTGAAATAAATAAATTAAATGATAAAATTACTTCAATTGAAAATAAAAACCAAAAAAAAGAAAATGAATCATTAAAAGAATCTTCAAAAAAAAATATATTAAATGATAAAACTACTTTCATTTTAGAAAAAGAAAATAAAACCCATAAAGAAGAAGTAAAAAATAATGAAAACAAAATAAATGAAAAGAAAAAGAGAATCTTAAAACATGAATTCCCTATTTTTCTGGAAAAAATTAATTTGAAAAATATAAAATCCTTAAAAGCACATGATGACTCTATTAATTCTATTTCCACTTTTCCTTCAGGAAATATAGTTTCTGTTTCTGCTGATCAATCAATTAAAATATATGATATCAATTTAAATATATTACAAAATATTAAAAATGCTCATGATAAATCAATTAATTACATTGATATAAAAGATGAAAAGAATTTTATAACTTGTTCTGATGATAAAAAGATAAAATCATGGATTAAAAAAGAAAATGATTTTCAAATTAATCAAATTATTGAAAATGCTCATGATGATATAATATGGAAAGTAATATATGATTTAAATAATAATATAATTTCATGTTCAAGTGATAATAAAATTAAATTTTGGAAAGAAAATAATAATAAATATAAAGTCATTAAAATGTTAACACATTCTGAGCAAATATATTCTATACTATTAATAGAAGATAAAAATATATTAATATCTTCAGGATTAGATGGAAGTAAATTATGGGATTTAAATAATTATAAATTAATAATTCATTTTAAAGAAACTTGTTGTGGATGTTGGAATGGCTTATGTAGAATTGATGAAGATAAAATAATTATTAATGGAAATGATTGTACTTCTTTGAAAATTATTTCATTGTCTCAAAATAAAACAGTCAGAGAAATAAAAGATTTATTTTATTGTAATGGAATATGTTTAATTGAAAAAAAGGGAATATTTTTAGTAGGAGGAGTAAGCCAGGATATAAAAATTTTCAGAAGTGATAATTATGAGTGTTTAAAAACAATTAAAAATGCTCATCTTGATGATATTAATGGTTTTTGTAAATTAAATAATAATACAATTGTATCATATGGATATGATAAAAATATTAAAATATGGTCTTTTTAAAATTTAGATTATAATTAATATATTTTTTTAGATAAAAATCATAAAATAATTCATTCAAAAAACCAACCACAAAACTTATATTTAAATATTTCAAATTTAATCAACAAATATTTTAAATGAAATAATATTTTTATTGTTTTTTTAAATTTAAATGAAAAATAAATTATTGTAATCAAATAATTTACAATTCTAACAATATTATTATTGATTTTAGAAATACATTTAAAAAAACAGAATATTTCTTATAAAATTTCATTTAAAACAATGCATTAAATTTTTTCACTTGATATGGAGATATAATAATTGAAATCTAAATTGTTTTTCAAATGTAGTATCCAATTTATTACTTCATAATCAATATTTTGTAATTGAAAAAATTAAACTTCCTCATTTATATCATTTAACAAATTTAAATTTACAAATTATTTTTAAGAACTTATTTGTATTCAGCATTTTAAGATAAAAAATGTATTATATATATTTTGTGTTCTATTCTCTAATACAAGTCAAGAATTTATTTACGATTTTTATTTATTTCAGGATAAAACATTCAATATTTTTTTTCTAAATTTATATACATAATTTATTAAATCTAAAATTCTTAGTTTTCTTTGCATTGATTTTTTAGGTTGCAACCTATTTAATATATATAAGTGGCTAGCTTTATTTTCATGAATTTCAGAAGGTTCATATGCTTTTCGGCTCATTCATTAAATCCACTTTTTCTTTGGAGTGTTTTTCTGTGATTTTACAAATAAAAAATAACTTTCAAATATATTCATAATTTGTATTAATTTTGCCTGCATTACATCATTTAAAAAGGTTGTTTAAAAAAATTATTATTATCTAATAATAAACTTTAGGTTTTTATTTTAACATTAATATTAATTGAATCAAATTAGGAAATTATAGAAAACATATAATTTTTTTTTGTTTAAAGTTTAAACAAAAATAAGACTTATAACAAAAACTAAGTCTGTTAAAAGGCAAATAAGTTTAGAAAATATTGAATTGATATTTTATTGAAGATGATAGATTATATATTATAAAAATCTTAACTTGGATGATAAAAATATTTAAACAATTGAAGAAGAGTTCATCTCAATAATGTTTCAATAAAAGAAATTCAGAAAAATCATCTTCTAAATTAGTTAAAACACAAAATAAGAGAAAGACAATAATTATAAACAATAAATAAGAATTTATATGGAAAAAGAATTGGTCAAACATTTTAAATCTAATAATTATTATTCATTTGTTATAAATTATTAAAAATGATGTTAAATCTTATTATAAATTAAAAAAAGTAATAATTTTTTTATAAAAAAAAAGTAAAAAAATTAAAAAAGCAAAGTTAAGTTTGATAAATTTATTTAATAATGTAAATATTTAATATTTTCCACCATATCTTTTATTTCCTTTAATATAATCAATAAAATTAAATTCTCCAATAATTCTATTTAATTGGATAGGATTTTTTTTACATTTTTCATTTTGTTTTTTAACATCTTCTAAAAATTCATCAGAATAAAGATACTTTTTTAGAAGATTTTCTAAAGGTGAAAAGAAAAAATCTGAATACTCTAATAAAGAATGATTCTTAAAGATTTCTGAGTTATCTTCAATTTTTTTTCCAAGAATATCATGAGTTTTAGGGTCATTTTCAAATTTTGATGTGAAAAGAGTTTTCACATCTATTGTTAAAATCTTTTTACTAGATTCAATATCTACTTTTTTTGTAAAATCATGAGAAGGAATTCTAAATTTTTTTAAAATTCCTTCTTTTTTCAAAATATCATTTGCAGTTTTCAAAACATAATGAATAAAAAGTTTTTTAACTTTTTTGACTGTTCCATCAAAACGACTTTTTTTACAATTACATTCATTTACTTCTGTTTTAAATACTGGTTTTTTTTCATTTTTTTCTTTTTTATCTGTATTTTTATAAATTTCATCTGGAATTCTTTCTGTCAATTCTCTACATACTTTTTTATTTTCTTCGTCAATTTTTGAATCAAATATTTTTATTTGAACATCTTTCTCTTGAATCAAAAGTGATGATCCATCTTCATCTGGTTCCCAAGAACGTTTTCTTTTTTTCAATAATTCTTGAAAGATTTGACCTGTTATTCCTGTTGAATAATCATAAAAATTTTCTTCAATTAGTCTATCAGATGAAAAGGGTGAAAAGGAATTCTCATCATTTTCCGTATTAAAGCTGTTATCTAGTTCAAAATTTTGGGACATTTTTTATATTTAATAATAAATATGATATCTGATACTTATGACAAAAGATTATTTCTATTTTTTTTTATGATTGAAGATTTGGATTTTTTTATTAAAATTAATAATTTATTTTATTTATATTAATTATTTATCATATAGTTTTTAATTATTAATAAAAAACTTGTAAATAATATAAATCACTTTTAATTACTCAATTATATGTATCTTTACCACATAACATTATATTTTCTTTGTTAATTTTTCTTTAAATTAAACTCTTTATGAATATTATATTAAATAAAATTGAGTTTTAATTTATTTATCATTCTTTTTTCTTTTTTTGATTTCTTTTTTTAATAGAATTGATTTAATTACATATATAGATTTAGTTTTATTTAAATCCAAAACTTCTTTTTTGTTAATAATATTATATTAATCTTTAAAATTTCATCTTCATCAATTCATTTTATTTTTCAAGAAAAAAATAGGAATGTATTTTCTTTTAAAATATATGCAAAAAAAGGTTTATAATCAATATAATAAACTTGAATATTTAAACTTATAGAAGAAGCCATTTTATTTCCTGATAAAAGAGCATTAAATCCAAAAAGAATATAAGTTGATTAAGTCTTAATATATTTTTTATTTATATATCAATAAATCACATTTTATTACATATTTAATCTTTAGAAATTTTATTTAGAATTTTTCCCTCATTCTTTTTCTAGATTTCAATATTATTCAAGTTCTATATTGAAAATTAAAACCATTCAATAAATCAAAACAATGTTCTTTTTTTTAATTTGAATTTACAGTTTCTCTTAAACTTTTTCCTCTGTAAAGTACTCCTCCAATAAAGAACTTAATTTTTCTTAATTGATAGTATATTTAAACCAAAAACTAATTTCTTTTCATATTAAACATAAACAAATTAAAAAAATCAAACTTTTTCGAAATAACTGTTTTTTAAAAAATAAATAATAGAACTATCTAATATTGAATTTAATTAATCATTATAAATTTGAGTTGATAAATATTTCTTTGAAAAATATTATTTAAAAATAATTCTTGATGTTTAAAAATATCTCCTTTTCTTAGTGCTTTTTCAATTTTATATTTATATCTACTTATGCATTTAATATATTATTATATATCATTTCATCAAAATACAAGAACCTAAAGTTCCAAATTTAATAATGGAAGTTGAAATATCTTGAATTAAAAATCATTTTCAATTTTCTCAATATTCCAAAATTTGTTTTCTAATATTTGTTAATCACTTTTTTAATAAAAAAAGTAAATTCTTCATCGTTATTGCATTTCATCATTCAAAAATTACAATAATATATCACAATCACAAAAATAATAAGGATTTATTGTTAAATTGATGTCTGAAAAAATGGAATTCTTTTCCTTTTAAATAATATTCTTCTCCATTACCTTTTTTTCATATTAATATCTATTTTTTAATGCTTTATATATAATTAATTTATTTATTACTTTTTTTATTTTTCATATCCTTATAATAAAATAAGAAATGATATATTAATGTTGAATTTTATTATTTATCTGTTTTGCCCATTTTTAAAATTAATTTGTACTTTTAATTATATTATAAATGAATTTAAACTATTTAGAATATATTTAATGATTAATACAAAAAATACTATTTCGACTTTTTAATTCAGTTTTTCCCAATTTTATTTGAATTAAAAAAATTATTATTTTAAATACAAATGTTTTTTCTTCGTTTTATATATTTATTAAAATTAAAAAAATTAATTTATTGATATCTTCAATCATCATTTTGGATTTTTATTATATTTTCATTAAATACATTCTTAAAATGAGAATAACTTTTTAAATTCAATTTATTAGAAGAGAATAAAGAATTTTAATCATTAAAAACTAAAATTAAATCAATTTAATATATCTTTTTATTTTTTCTTTTTGATTTTTTTTTATTATTAAAAATACTGACGATATTTTCTGTTTATTACAATAATATATTATTTCTTAATGGATTTCATCTTAAACAAAAATTATTAAATATATATTAAAAAAAATTAGAAGTAAAATTAATTTAAAAAAATCTTTGAATAATATTAATAATTATTCATATACTGGGTCAGATAAACAGTGTCTATATTGTTCATCACATTTAAGATTACACCTTTTTTGATTAGTGGGGTTGTTCAATCTTTTGCACTTCTTTTTGCACATTCTTTGTTGGGATTCACAGTAACCTTCATTTGTAAATACAAATAATGAAAGAATAATTAAGAAAATAGTAGTTAGTCTCATATTTTTTATTTATTTTTTTTATTGTTTGAATATATTATAATTTTATTTTGGATTCAATAAATTATGAATTTTTTAATGTAATTCAATTTTTATTTATATAATATGAGAAAAATGAAAAACAATGTTTTTTAAAAATTCCTCATTTATTGTTTTAAAATTTCGACTTTTTAATAAAAAAATTGATTAATAAACTTTTTAACGAAAAAAACAAATAAACAAGATTTTTTTTCTTGCTTTTTATACTTCAAATATATTATAAATTTGTGTTATTATTTTAATTTTTATATTATATATTTCAACTTTAACTGTTTCTAATTAACTTTTATAGGATAAAATGTTTTTTATTTGATTAACATATTTATTGTGATTTATGTATAATTGATTATTTACTTTTTTTAGTTTTATTATATAAATATTATACATTTAAATATAATTTTCTTTTTTTTTTTAGCTTCATTTTTACTTGAATAAATTTTTTGTTTCTTTTCAAATCCTATCATTGGTTTTCTTCTTCTTCTAAATAATATTTCTTATATTTTAAAATAGTTTTACTAGTTTTTATTATTGGTCTTTTATATGTCCTAATTTTTTTTTCCTTTCCACATCGATTCTTTATTTTTTATAAATATATTCAAAATATTTGCTTCTTGACAATTAAAATTTCAAAATAAATACTTCAATTATAAAATGAAAGAGTCATTTTATTAAATTAGATTGCTTATTTCAAGATGAATCTCATTTTCAAAATATAATATTTGTTTTATAAAAAAAAAGTGTGTGAGAAGCAAATTTAAATAATTTTTTTTCAAAAGAAATAAACTTATAAAACAGATGGAATGAATGAACATATAAATTCAACTATATTTATATAGAGGAATACAGATTTATTTTTTTAAACAATATATTTTTGCAAATATTCTATTCAAAAAATTAAAAAATAACATATTAAAAGAGAATTTAGAATTGAATAAAAGGTTAAATTTAATCTATATATAATTATTTTCTAAATAAAAAATAATATATTTAATAAATTTGAATTATTTTTAATTAAATTAAAAATAAATGTCAGAAAGAAAAGTTGTAAACAAATATTATCCACCAGATTTTGATCCTACAAAATTAAAAATAATTGATAAAAAGACAAATAGAAAAATATGTAATGTTCGAATGATGCTTCCAATGACTTTAAAATGTTATACATGTAATCAATATATGTATATAGGAACAAAATTTAATATGAAAGTCGAAACAGTTTTAGATGAAGATTATTTAGGAATTAAAATTCATAGATTTTATTTTAAATGTAGTAATTGTTATAGTATAATAACTTTTAAAACAGATCCAAAAAATAATGATTATGTTGCTGAATGGGGTGCTTCAAGGAATCATGAACCATGGAAAGATATGTTACTTGCAGAGGAAGAGTATAAAGAATTTAAGAAACAAGAAATGAAAGAAGATGTAATGAAATCTTTAGAATATAGAACTTATGATTCAAAAAGAGAAATGGATATCTTAGATTCTATTGACCAAGTAAAAAATCTCAATAAAGGAAAAATAAACTATAATGAAATTATAAATAATATAATTAAAGATGAAGAAAATAAAAAAAAAATAATTGATAGTCAAAAAGAAGAAATAAAGAAAATATATATGGAAAATAAAACAAAGTATATGAATAACAATAATTTGGTAAAAGATATAAATAATAATAATTTTCAAACAAATTTATTGACAAATAATAAATCAGAAGATATATTTTTCTTAAATAAAAAAGTTTTAGAGAGTAATTTTGATAAAGAAATAAATATAAATGTTAATAAAAAAAGTGAGAGTTTGACAAATAATAAAAAAAAAAGATTTAAAATAAAAGTCAAAAACAGTGAATGAAAAATCCTATTAAAATCCCTTATAAATTAAAAATTCAAATAAATTAATATTTTTATATATTCAAATTTATGATTTTTTTCATTTTTTATTTTCACCAATTAAATTAGAATTAATATATTAAGATACATTTTTGAAATATTAAGGAAGATATGTAATCACCAAAATCCAGAAAAAAATTTGATGAATTATTTGAAATAAAGGATGTTAACAATATATTTTTATTTATAAATGCTATACCTCATGAAATTATTTTAGGAGTGTGTGAACAAACAATTCATATCAACAATAATTCATATACAAGGATTATATCCTCTGTGAAACAAATCACTTTATCAAAAATAACTAATAACTTAATATCTGGCTTTTTCTAGTCTAAATTTTTTTTTAAATATTTATTCTAATTTTAATATAAGTTAATTTTTTATTGGTTTCCAAAATAAGCCAAAATCATTATCATTTCTAAGAAGTAAAAGAATTATTTTTTATTAAAATAAAAAAAAATAAGTTGGAAAGAATAATATTATTTTTAAAATGAGAAAATAGAATTTTAATACTTAATTATTATATATTATAAAAGAGAAAAAAATTTATTTTTTAAATAAAAAATAATATTAATTTATACAATGGGATGTTCAAATGGTATAATTTTAAAAGAAAATGAAAATAATACAAGTAAATGAAAGTTTTATTAAATGAGTAATAGTTTATAGAAAGAAAAAAAAAAAAAAAAGTAATCTGGACGACGAAAGAATGAAATATATAAAAGAACATTATGATGAATTTAATAATTACTATATAAAGAGAAAAGCTTTAGAAATTGATATTGATATAGATAAAATTGTTAAAGAGAAAAAAAAAAAGTCGGAAATGATTAATGATGAAAAAGAAGAAGAAGATAAATATAAAGAAAATGATATTTTAAAAAATATTGATGATTCAAAAAAAGAAGAACAAAAAAGTAATATAGAAATAATAGAAATACCTGATCCAAAGAAAAACAAAGAAAAAAAAGAAAATGAAAATATTGAAAAAGAAGAATATGAAGAAGAAGAGGAAGAAGAAGAAGAAGAAGTAATTAATGATAAAACAGAAGAAGAATATCAAATAGAAAATATTCAAAAAATAAAAATAATATTATTAGGAGAACATTATTCAGGGAAAACTACTATAATACATAGATATATTTATAATACTGTAACTGAGGAATATCATTCTACAAATAAAATAAAACATATAGTATGTCCTATTATAAATTACAATGGTACTTTTTTACGATTAACTTTTATAGACACACCTCCTATTCAAAAGATAAAAAATAAATTTAATACTATTTTAGAAAATATAAATATTGCTCTATTCGTTTTTGATAGTTCAAATAAAAATGCTTTTCAAAGATTAATTTCATATATTGAAAAAATTCAATTTTATGAACAAACAATGGTTGGGATTATAGCTAATAAACAAGATTTATGTCCTGAATATATAAAATATAAGATTTATGAACTAAAAGAATATTGTTATCAAAATAATATGTCATTTTCAATTCTTTCTGCTCTAAATAAAAATGAAAGGATTTTTGATTATTTAAATTATATTCTTTCAAAAATTGTAAAAGTATAAGTATATAAGAATATTCAATATTTCTTCATTCTTATTTTTATTATATTTTATTATTGGTTATTGTAATACAATCTTTTTTCAAAATGAAAAAATTATATTTTCAGAATTTACCAATCAATCAAAGTAGAAAATTCTTATATTATTTAATTTTCCCTTAATTCTAACAGGAAACAATAATTTACAATAATTTTTTCATTTATTATCTTCATTTTTGCTAGGTTATATATATCTTACATAAATAATATTACTAAGGCTCAATCATATAGAGATTTTTCATCCTTCTTATTATTTAATTAAGAGATTTGTATATTCTCGCCAATTATTTATTAATTACAATTTTCACTTATTAGTGTGGAAAGTGCATCAAATTCAAATTAAATATAACTTTTTTCATTTTTTTCCATATAAGTCCTTCATAATATTTAATATCTTTTTTTCATAATATATTTTTTTAAATTGATTTAGAAGATATTATTTTTTTATTTATATATAATAAATAATAATTATTCATATCAATGATGGTTTATAATAAATTTAAACATTTTTTTCAAAAGATTAATTTTAATTTTACTCAATATGGAAATTTTGAAAAATAAAAAACAATATCTAATAGATTGGGTAAATTCATTAGATATTTTTGGAAGTATATTTGTAAATCAAATTTCAGACTTGAAAGATGGAACAGTTTTATTAAATATATTGAAATTACTTAATTCATATGATTTTAACTTTGAAAATAAAACTTTATATGAAAAAGAAAATAACTTATCATTAATTTCAAGTATAATGAAACAAAGATATAATTATAATTTTTGTCCCAATATAAATGATAAAAATTCAACAGAATATGAAATTTTATCTTTATTAGATTATTTAAAAATTAGATTTGATGAAAAAGAGAAAAATTCTCATCTAATGAAAAATGAATTTCAATCTCAAAACAAATTTTTAGAAATAAATAAAAATAATTTAAATCAAAATATTTTACCTTTAAATCAAAATTATTCAATGAAGAATAAAAGTAATATTGATTATGATTCACAATTTTTAAAACCTAAATCTTCAAAAAATATAAATATAATAAATAAAAAAGAAACTCAAGATGATTTATTAAATGACAATAATAATAAAAATATTTTAAAAAACATAAATTCTTTTGATGAAATTGTAAATCATAAAGAAAACCAAAACTTTATATATAATAATAAAAAAATTATGACAATAGGTATTCCTTCAATTATTAGAGATGATTTTAACTTTTTAATTTATAAGTTTTTAAAACCTTCAAATCCTATTCTTTTGACAGAATTTTCATTAAATCAAATATTAAAGATTCCTTTCTCTTTATCAAATCATTATTTTTATTTATCTAACCAAGAAAATAATTCAAGAGATAAAGATGAAATAGAATTATTAGTTCTAAATGAAAAAGAGAAATTTATTCTAAATATTTTATATGATTTAAAATTAATCACTGAGAAAGAAAAAAACAAAAAAATTTTATGGAAAAAAATTATTCCGAAATGTGAAGATGGGACATATATTTCCAAGATTATTAATTTACTTGAAGGAAAAAAAGAGGATGTATTAAAAGGAATAAGCAATGATACTTTTAATCAAACTAATATTAATATTAACTGGAGAAAGATTTCTCAATTTATGATAGAAAAAGAAAATTTCAAATCCTATTATTTATTCAAAGAAAATTTTTACTTAGATCATCAAAAATTATTTGATTTTTTATATGATATTTGTCATTATTATAAGAAATTTAGAAAAACAATGCTTGATTGCTTTCAAAAAACAAGAGAAAAAATGAAAAGAAAAAATGAAGAAGAATTTATTAAAGGATTTAAAGATAATAATCCAAAAGGATTAGAAAATATTAAAGAAATTGAGAATATTAGTAAATCATTTAAAGGACCATATTTTAATAATGGACAACAACATTATCTCATAGATAAAAATTCTTTAATTCAAGCAAATACTATAATTAATGAATCTATAAATAAAGGAATTATTAATTTTAGAACAGTAAAAGAAAATCAAACAACGAATCCAATCATTAATTTATTTAAAAAAGATCACAATTCAAGAACTAATTTTAAATCAAAAATAAAAAAAAGTAATTTAAGTTTTACTAATGAAACATCAAATTCATTAAGTAAAATATCAAAGGAAGAACTATTGAAAATTAGAAAAAATATTAAATATGAACATAAATCAAATCCCACTTCAAAACAAAATAAAGAAAACACCCCCAAAAAAAAAGTAAAACAAATGAATGTTAATCCAATAATCAGTAAGAATGATGTACTTGCTCCAATACAAGGACAAGACCAAAATTATGATGTTAATGTAAAAGAAATTACTTTATGGTTATCTAATATTGGATTCAATACTAAAAATATTAATTTTTATAAACCTGAAATTACTGCTTTTAAAGATGGAACTTTATTTTATAAAATTATATCAAAATTAGAAAATAATCCAAAGATTATTCCAAGAATTGATTTAGAACCTAGAACCCCATCAACATCTGTTAATAATATTAAACTTTTAATTAAAATGCTGATGGAAAACAAAAAAAAATTTCCTGTATTTTTTTTGAATAAAGAAAGAGAAATTTATAAAGGTTATCCTAATATCATTGTTCAGTTCTTAAAAACTTTAAAATTGGTTTATCAAAATCATTTGATTGATAATAAAAATTTAGAACAAAAGTCTTTATCTCAAAATTCTTTATTAAAAAAAATTAATCCTAAAAATATTGAATTATCAGCAGAAAATACATATCCCTTAAATAAAACATTGAGACAAGATTTTTTGGTAAAAGAAAAAAAAAAAGTATGGGCTTAAATAATTTTTATTATTTTTTTTTAAATTATTTAATTAATTAGTATAATTTTATTCTATAAATGACTATTTGAAAATAATATCAAAAAAGTTAATAAATAAATTTTCAAGAAAAATAAATATTAACTTAATATCTTCAATAAAAATAATTACTTCATTTAAAAAATCTAAAGAGGTTGATACTCAGAGCATTAAATAAATAAATATAAATACTCAAAGAGATATATTCAGATAAATATTATATATCTATATTATTATTTTCTTTCTTTATGTAATTGATAATTATTCATTTATTTATAAAAATTTAACAAATGTTTTTTTTAAAATTTAAAGAATTATTGAAAGATATTTAAATATTTAGTCATCATAATTATTAAAAGTTGTTTTTTTAATATTTGAATGATAAATTAAGTTCAACATCATTACACTTGAGAATGAAAACTTTTGGAAAATGTAATATATTCTTTTTTTGTTTTTTCTTTTTCATCTTTATATGAATCGAATAATTTATTTAAGTTTTGAAGAAAACAATTAAATAAATTTAATCTAATATAATAAAAGATTATTTATTTATTTAAGTAAAATTCATAAATTGTTAAATCTTTGAAACAGAGAAAAACATAATCACAAATTTTAATTTGGAAGAGGGATAATAAGGATGGAAACAATTCAAATAAAGATATTTATAACTATCATTCTCCTTTTCCAAGAAGAAAAAGAAAAATTAAAATATTACAATTTTTTTAATTAAATATATTTGATATAAATGGTAAAACAATATTTGTTTTTTGTATTAATTTTTAGATTAACTTTTAACTTATCTATTATCACATTACCTTTTGACAATTATTATTTCATTCACAATCAACTTAATTCACCAAATGAAATATTCAATGAATTATTAAACAATCTTATAAGGGTTAATATAAGTGTTGGGGATCCTAAACAAGAAATTTCTTTAAATTTAACTTTCAACTCTTATATTACTTATCTTTCAGGTTCAGATGTAAAAGGGGGATTTAAAAAATTTAATGAAAAAATTTCAAAGAGTTATAATAAAATTGAAAATAAAATAAGTCAGTTTTATTCAGAACATTTTGTAAAGGGAATTAAATCAACTGAAAATTTTTATTTATTGTTTAATGGCAAAGACGAAAAAGTAATCAATGATTTCAATTTTATTTTAGCAAATGAACTAAATAATTTAGAAGAAATGGGACAATTAGGATTATGTTATGGAAACATTTATTCAGGGAATAAATTGGAAAATTATAATTTTATTTCCCAACTTCATAAAAAAAAATTGATTGATTCTTATTCATTCACCATTAAATATAATGATTTAAATACAGGAGAATTAATAATTGGAGCATTACCACATGAATATAATAGAAGATATAATAAAAATGATTTTATTTCAATAAAAGCAGGAAACACTCAAGAAATATCTTGGAGTATTCTTTTTAAGGAATTGAGATATGGAAATGAAATTTTTATGAAAAATTTATTCATTGAATTTCAACTTGAATTAGGATTCATAATAGCATCTTCAGAATTGAAAGAAAAATTAATTAATGATTTTTTTAATCATAACCCTAATTGCCATATGCTTAAAGACGAAGAAAGAATTTCTTTTTATTGTGATAATGATAAAGGTATTAATAAATTTAAAGACTTAATTTTAACATCTGAAGTTGGAAATTTCAATTTTGTACTTAATTATAAAGATTTATTTGAAAAACATGGAGAAAAATTCTATTTTTTAATTGTATTTCCATTAACTGATAATATTAATACTTGGAAATTGGGAAAACCTTTTTTGAGAAAGTTTCAAATTGTATTTGATCAAGATAAAAAAATCATTGGATTTTATACAAAAATGTCAAGCAATAATTTTCCAATAATTATTACATTCTTAATATGTTTATTTGTTATAATCGGATTAAGTCTTTTTATTTATGTTTATGTAAATAAAAATAGAAGAAAGAAAAGAAATAATGAAATTGATGATGGATTTGATTATTATACTACAGAAGAATTAAATAAAAAACCAATTTTGGGAATATAAAACAAAATATCATCAATAAAAAATTATAACAAACATATATTTTAGATAAAAAGAGTGAATAAATTAAATTATTTCTTTTATGGAATATGATTTAATAAATTTAAAAAGTTATTTAATATTTAAAATTATATTATAGATTAAAAATTATAATTTAATTAAAATAAAAGTATTGAATGATATATAATATCATTCAAATTTGAATTTTTCTTAATTCTCAATCTCAAAATATATATTAATTAAAAGTGAATTTTTTAATTAAAAATATATTAATAGTAAAAGCATTATAAAGAAAATAATAAGGAACTAGTTAATGAAAAAATGAGTAGAATATTCTGACTTTATAGTAAATAATAGTAAGTATTCTAATTTAAAATAGATATTAAAAATAAGTATTATCATAGTATATATTTATTGATTTTATTTATTCGAAAAAATGATTTGTTTGAAGAATAAATATATTTGATGATTTGTAATTAATCTTTCAAAAATTATTTTACATCATATTATATATAGAATTATAGAATAAGAATATTAATAATTACTCATATTTTTCTGAGTTTTATTATTTTATAAACCTAACTAAAGATTATATTTATAAAAAAAGTTTTAAAATAAAGATAGTAGGAACATTGAAAATCTTCAAATATATTTATTTAATAAATATTTGTTTATTTTGTGCTGAAAATAACAAAACAAAGAATATTAATTAAAAAAATATATTTTTATATTCAATAAAAGAAAATAAAAAAAAAATAAATGAGTCAAAATCCAAAAATAATATCATTAACATCAGCAATTTTATTCCTTCTATCCTTATCTTCAATTTTTTCTTTTAACATTCCTTCAAAATATATTTCATCTCCTTCTTTCATTTCAATGATTAACAAATCTCAAAAATCTCGTACTATATTATATGCATCACCAAAAAATAATTATCATAATTCATGCAGTAAAAATAATCCTTGTGCTCTTGAAAAAGCATTAAAACTTTTAAATCCTGGATATACACTTTATTTAACAAAAGGAGTTTATAATGTAGGTAGAGGAATAAATATTAAAAAAAGTGGAAAACCTGATTTATATATTGTTATATCTTCTGCTCCAAATGAAAAAGTAATTATAACTTCATCAAAAAAAACCAAAGAAGTTTCTTTATTTAAAGTATCAGGTTCTTATATTATTATTGAAAATCTAACTTTTGGAAGAGTTACTGCTTTAGATGTTCAAGGAATTGTTTTTTATGAAGGAGGGCAACATAATATTATTATAAGAAATAATAAATTCACTGAATTAAAATCAAATGTAAAAATTATAAAAGATGAGAAAAAAAGAGGTGATAAAGGAAATCATGGTGCTAATGGAATATTAATACAAGGAGAAAAAAAATTAATTAAACAAATAATTATTTTTAAAAATGAATTAACAAATAATGTTCTTGGTTACAGTGAAGCAATATCAATAGCAGGAAATTGCGAAGAAATATATGTATTGAATAATACTTTGAAAAATAATAATAATATAGGAATTGATTTTAACGGGAATAATGATATTGCAGAACAAAAAAAATTAGATCAACCTAGAAAATCAGTTGCTATGTATAATATAATTCAAAAATCTTTATCTCCTTATGATGATTGTGCAGGATTATATGTAGATGGAGCAAAAGATATTTATTTAGCTGAAAATACTATAACTGATTCTCAATATGGAATTGAAATTGGAGCAGAGGAAAAAAAAAATGATGTTAAAAATATTATAGTTACTAATAATAAAGTTATTAGAAATACTATAACAGGAATTAGAGTTGGAGGTTATGATGAAAAACATTCTGGATGGGTGAAAGATAGTGTATTTAAAAAAAATCATATTTCAGGAAGTCCTACTGGAATTATTATTGCAAAAGTTGATAATATTTCATTTGAAGAAAATGAAATTATTGTAGGAGAAAAGAAACGTTTTGTTAAAGTTGAATTTTCTTCATCTTCGAAAAATATTAAATTTAAATCAAATCTATTTTCAGGGAATGGGAATTTCAAAATTCATAAAAATTCATTATCTTTAAGTGAATTTATTAAAAAAAACCCTTCGAATAAAAAGAAATAGAATAATTTAATCTTAATCATATGATAATAAAAGAATATTGTTTAAATCATTGTTTTCAAAAAAAAGTAAAATTTTTTGATTTGCTAGAAACAATTAAATTTTCATTATATTAGAATAGTATTTTTCTCTTCCTTTTTGAAATATTAACTTCATTAATTTAAAATATGACCTATGATTATTAAAATACATTAATTTCTTTCCCTACTTTTAAATTTTTTTGAGCTTTTAGAGTATTTTATTTATTTGTCATTATGGTTTAATATTAATCAATGTATCATTAATTATTAATTTTTCTATATTAATTAAAGGAAATTTTAAAACAATATCAAATATATTAATAACTAATAAAATCTGATTAAAATTTTTGATAATAAATAAGAAATCATAAGTTATTAACTATAAAAATGTGTGAAGACTCTGAATCAATCCCATTTTACAAAGATAAGAATTCCATTTTATTTGACAACATAATTGAATCAGAAGAAAATTTTTCTGATCACTCAACAGGAATAACAGATCAAATGTCTCAAAATTCACTCCAAAAAAAAAGACAACGTCCTTATGCTCAAGATGAAGATGGATTATCACTTTTGAATCAAGAGAAAGATGATGAAATAAAAAAAATATTTGATCCAAAAATTGACGAAGAAAATAAAAAAGTATGTAGAGAATTGACAGAAAGAATTCCAGATGAAATTTATAAAAATACAGATAAAAAAGAAAATGAAAAAAAGCCAGTGTTTGAAACATATAAAATAAGTCGTTTTGATGGAACAGTCAAAAAAGTTAAAAAAATTTTTATTCATTATGTTTTGAAAACTGCAAATGATATTTTGAAAAAAGAAGGAATTTTAAAAGAATTTAGAATTCCTTCTCATGATTTTACAAAAAAAGTCACAATTGAATCTAATAAAAAGTTTTTAACAATAGATGTGAAAACTCTTTTCACATCAAAATTTGAAAATGATTCTCAAACTGGTGATATTCTTGGAAAAAAAATTGAAGATAACTTAGAAATCTTTAAGAATCATTCTTTATTAGAGTATTCAGATTTTTTCTTTTCACCTTTAGAAAATCTTCTAAAAAAGTATCTT
>JAEEGK010014938.1_pt1 | contig 17292 bp, 16 predicted proteins | sample 8958771 | NCBI WGS metagenome assembly JAEEGK01 (sample SAMN16246547, study PRJNA631951) | gut metagenome | biome: gut microbiome; feature: rumen; material: SC-attached | host: Bos | place: Iran: Karaj | collected 2018-10
TTGGCCTGTCACAGGCGAACGCTCTACTAACCACATAATTAATAACACTAAAACTAATAACCAATAGAATGATTCCGTCAAGAGAACCTTGCTTCCTCATTCCGGATACAAAGGTACGACAATTATTCTGATTTGCAAATTTTTTCAAAAGTTTTTTTTGAAATTTTTTTACAAATTTTACAACTCATTGATTATCAATACTATTATTTGAAACTTATTTTCACATGGACCAAGTGCAAAAAGGATGGAAATCCGGCATTTGGCCCTAAAAGCAACGGAGGGGAGCCGAATCGGTTCCCCTCCGTGTCCGTACACGATACCGTGTGGTTACGATTTCTAACTACAGGAGTTTCTTCCGGAGGCACTCGATCATGTCCACGGTCATGGAGTCGAGGTCGTAGGTAGGCTTCCAATCCCATTCGGCGCGGGCGCAGCTGTCGTCCATGGAGTCCGGCCACGAATTCGCAATGGCCTGGCGGACCGGATCCACTTCATAACGGACCTTCAGGCCCGGGATGTATTCGCGGATCTTCGCGAATAGCTGCTCCGGTTCGAAGCTCATGGACGCGATGTTGAAGGAGTTGCGGTGCACCAGGCGGGTCGGGTCCGCCTCCATCAGCTGCACGGCCGCGTGCAGCGCGTCGGGCATATACATCATGTCCATGTAGGTGCCGGGAGCGATGGGGCAGACGAACTCCTCCCCTTTCACGGCGGAATAGTACACCTCCACGGCGTAGTCCGTCGTGCCGCCGCCGGGCAGGGTGACATTCGAGATCAGACCCGGGAAGCGGACGGAACGGGTGTCCACGCCATATTTATGGAAATAATAGTCGCTCAGGAGTTCGGTGGCCACCTTGGTGACGCCGTACATGGAACGCGGGCGCTGGATGGTATCCTGCGGCGTGCCCACATGGGGAGTCTCGGGGCCGAAGGAGCCGATGGAACTCGGCGTAAAGACCGCGCACTTCTTCTCGCGGGCCACCTCCAGGATATTCAGAAGACCGTTCATCTGGATGTCCCAGGCCAGCAGGGGCTTCTTTTCGGCCACGGCCGACAGGAGGGCGGCCAGGTTGTAAACCGTGTCGATCGAATACTTCTCCACGATGGCAGCCAGGCCAGCGGCGTCGCGGACGTCGGCCAGTTCGGCCGGGCCGCTCTCCAGGAGGACGCCTTTGGGTTCGGCGCCGGGGATGTACCCGGCGACGACGGTGCTGCCGGGGATCTCCCGACGTATTTTCATCGTCAGTTCGGAGCCGATCTGGCCCGTGGAACCTATGACAAGGACATTTTTCATCATTGGTTGGTTTAATTATACAAATTTATGAGTTTTTCGGAGAAAAAGGCACAATTCTCCCGGAAAATCTTTAAATTTGAAAGCAGAAAACACAAAACCACCTTATATCATGTACGGAAAATTCCAAAAGCACCTCCAGGACGAACTGAAAGCCATCGAGGAGGCCGGTCTCTACAAGAAAGAACGCAACATCGCCTCGGCCCAGAGCGCCGAAATCACCCTCCAGGACGGCAGCAAGGCCCTGAATTTCTGTGCCAACAACTATCTCGGCCTCGCCGACAGCCCGCGCCTCGCGGCCGCCGCCAAGAAGGCGATCGATGCGCGCGGCTACGGCATGTCCTCCGTCCGCTTCATCTGCGGCACCCAGGACATCCACAAGGAACTCGAAAAAGCCATTGCAGACTATTTCCATACCGATGACGCCATCCTCTATGCGGCCTGCTTCGACGCCAACGGCGGCGTGTTCGAGCCGCTCCTCACCGCGGAGGACGCCATCATCTCCGACTCCCTGAACCATGCCTCCATCATCGACGGCGTCCGCCTGTGCAAGGCCCAGCGCTTCCGCTATGCCAATGCCGACATGGCGGATCTCGAGGCCAAGCTCCAGGAAGCCCAGGCCTGCCGCTTCCGCATCATCGTCACGGACGGTGTTTTCTCCATGGACGGCAATGTCGCCCCGATGGACAAGATCTGCGACCTCGCGGAAAAGTACGACGCCCTGGTGATGGTCGACGAGAGCCACTCCGCCGGCGTCGTGGGCCCGACCGGCCACGGCGTCGCCGAGCAGTTCAACTGCTACGGCCGCATCGACATCTTCACCGGCACCCTCGGCAAGGCCTTCGGCGGCGCCGTGGGCGGCTTCACCACCGGCCGGCAGGAGATCATCGACATGCTCCGCCAGCGCTCCCGTCCGTACCTGTTCTCGAACTCGATCCCGCCGATGATCGCCGGCGCCGGCCTGGAGACGTTCAAGATCCTGAAGGAATCCAACGAACTGCACGACCGCCTCGCGGAGAATGTGAACTATTTCCGCGACAAGATGATGGCCGCCGGCTTCGACATCAAGCCGACGCAGTCCGCCATCTGCGCCGTGATGCTGTACGACGCTCCCCTCTCGCAGAAGTTCGCCGCCAAGATGGCCGAGGAAGGCATCTTCGTCACCGGCTTCTATTATCCGGTGGTGCCGAAGGGCCAGGCCCGCATCCGCGTGCAGCTGTCCGCCGCACACAAGAAAGAGCACCTGGACAAGGCCATCGCGGCCTTCATCAAGGTGGGCAAAGAACTGGGAGTCCTGAAATAATCAGTTCTTCTTCGCCGGTTTTTTGAAGACGACGAACTCGTTCAGCACGAAGCTGAAACAGCCCGAGATACAAAGGGCCAGCAGGTTGCAAAGGACGGGTTCGTACGTTGTACCCTGGAACCAGCCCAGCGCGACGAAGAGCAGGTGGAAGCCCTGCATGAACAGCAGCTTGATGAAGAAGACCCCGGTCGCCGTGGCGTTATAGCCCGCAAAATGGCGGAAGAAAGAGCGTGTGCTCCGCTGGGAGATGCGCTCCCGCCAGACGAAATAGTAGGCAATCAGGAAATTCGTAAGGACGGCCAGTTGGAAGGAGATGACCGGAGCCACCCAGAACGTCCACCAGTACCGGTCCTGCAGGTAGCAAGCGGACAGCCACCAGTGCACACCCAAGTCCACCAGCGTGCCTGCGCCGCTGGTGACGGAGAACACGGCGAATCGTGTGAGGATTTCCCAGATCCGCTTTTTGGTCGGTGCTTTCATCGGTTCAAAGATAAGGACTTTTTTCCGTAATAGCTTGCGATTTTCCCCCCAAATGGCTACTTTTACAAACGCAAATGGAACCTTCTGACAAATACCTGATCGACGTTGGCGCCCTGTTCCGCAGCAAGTTGGGGGAAAAAACGCCCAAATGGCTCATCTGGCTGGGGCGGAAACTCCTGCACGAGGATTTCCTGAACACGTATTTCAAAGAAGGTTACACCGGTGTCGAATTCGCCGAGAAAGCCCTGGAATACATGCACATTACCCTACAGGTGGAAGGATTGGAAAAAGTCCCGACGGACCGGCTTGTCACGGTGGCCTCCAACCATCCGCTCGGCGGGCATGACGCCCTCGCGATCGTCTCCATCTTCGGACGCATCTACGACGGCAATATCCGCATCATGGTCAATGACTTCCTGATGGTCCTCAAGCAGCTCAACGGCATTTTCGTCCCCGTGAACAAAATGGGCGGCCAGTCCCGGAGCCTGTCGTCCCAGACGGACGGCATCTTCCAGTCTGACGCGCAGGTACTGATGTTCCCGGCCGGCAAGTGCGCCCGCCGTGAGCACGGCAAGATCGTGGAGATGCCCTGGAAGAAGACCTTCCTCACCAAGAGCGTGGAAACCCACCGCGACATCGTCCCCATGCACTTCTACGGCCGGAATTCCTGGCGGTTCTACTTCGTGGACTGGATCGGCAAGGTCACCGGCGTGAACAAGAAGTTCCCGCTTGCCATGGCCCTGCTGGTAGACGAAATGTACCGGGCCCAGGGCAAGACCTACCGGGTCGTGATCGGGGACCCGATTCCCTGGCAGACCTTCGACGACAGCCGCAAACCCGCGGAATGGGCCGCCTGGATCAAAGAACGCGTAGAAAACCTATAAAACGAACCCTTGTACTAAACCTGCCATCCCATGAAAAAGATCATCGATCCCATCGATCGGGAACTCCTGAAAGCGGAACTCAACCAGGAAACGCACCTGCGGGAAACGAACCGTGCCGGCAACCAGCTCTATGTCGTCGGGCCCGAAGCCGTGAACGTCATCCGGGAAATCGGCCGTTTGCGGGAGATCGCCTTCCGCAACGACGGCGGCGGCACGGGCGAAGCCCTGGACATCGACAAATTCGACACCGATCCCGCCTATGGGTATCGCCAGCTGGTCCTCTGGGATCCGGAGGCCGAGGAAATCATCGGCGGCTACCGTTTCTGCCTGTGCGATGAGGCGGTATACGACCGGTATGGCCAGCCTATCCTGACCTCCGCCCACATGTTCGAGTTCACGAAGAAGTTCCTCCGGGACTTCCTCCCCTACACCCTCGAACTGGGCCGTTCTTTCGTTTCGGTGGAATATCAGAGTTCCAAGGCCGGCTCCAAGAGCCTGTACGCCCTGGACAACCTGTTCGACGGGATCGCCGCCCTCGGCGTGCTGTACAAGGACCGCATCAAGTTCTTCTTCGGAAAGATGACCATCTACCCCGAATACAACACCGAAGCCCGGGAGATGGTGATGTTCTTCCTCAAGAAGTATTTCGGGGAGAAGGCGAACCTGATCAAGATCCGCAAGGAAGTCAAGGTGAACAATCCCCGGCGCTTCAACAAGATCTTCAATGGCAAGGATTACAAGGAGGACTACAAGATCCTCAAGACCGAGGTCCTGAAGCTCGGCGTCAGCATCCCGCCGCTGGTGAACACCTACATGAACCTGTCCCCGTCCATGATCTATTTCGGCACGGGCATCAACGACGAGTTCGCCGACGTCCTGGACTCCGGCATCCTCATCGCGTTCGAGGAACTGTATCCCGAGAAGATCGACCGCCACACCAACTCCTTCCGGAAGATCGGCTGGCGGGCCATCAAGGCGATCCTAAAGCGCTTCCAGCGCAAGTCTTAGCTTGTCCACCATCACGGTCCCGAGCAGCACCTTGCCGTCCGGGCCCACGAGATACATCGAAGGAATCCATTTGACGCGGAAATCTTCCCCGACCTTGGATTCCTTTTTTGCGACGAAATCGCTCAGCTGCAGCCAAGAGATGCCGTTTTCGGCAACGTAGGCGTCCAGTTTCTCCGGATCCGTGTCGAAGGAAATGCCCACGAAGGTAACCTTGTCACCGTACTTCGCGTAGAGTTCCTTCATCGCGGGCACGTCCGCCCGGCAGTCGGGGCACCAGGTGGCCCAGAAATCGTATACGACGTACTTCCCGGCGAATTCCTCCGGGCTGTGCAGCACATCGGCGCGGTCTTTCAGCGCGAAGGCGGGAATGGCCTCCCCTTTCTTGATCATGTCGACGGCGTATTCGCTGTCGGCGTCCTTGACGGCGTTCTTGCAGGAAACCAGGGTCGCCAGAGCGGCGAGGACAAGAAGGAACTTTCTCATTTTCTGACGGTTATATGGAAACAGTTTTGCTTTTTCTCGTATTTCACGTAGCAGGCGCCCTCGTCATGGAGGTCCTTCAGGACTTGAGAGAGGGTGGCACGCAGATATTCCGGCGGAACATCCGCATAAGGCCGTTCCCGCAGCTCAGGAACCTTGACGTAGCGCCAGTAGGACAGGTCGAAGGTCGTGCCGTAGCGGTGCGTGGAATTCTCGGTGGCGTTGATGTTCCCCTGCCGGAGCTTGCGGACGTCCTCCTCCGTGCGAAGGACGGACGTGACGACCAGCTTGTTGGGATTCAATCCCTTGGCAACCAGGGAGTCCTGGAAGTTCCGGCCGATGCGGTCCAGGAGTTCCGCCGCGGACGGGACCAGGAACGGGATCGAGTGCGTCAGCGCGTCCACGCTGTAAAGGTCGTTGTCCACGATCTCCACCAGGCGCCTGGTCATGTGCTCGGCGGCAGCGCGGTCCTCCACCGGCGGCACGCCGACGGCCTGGGCGACCGCCAACTGCACTTCGTTCAGGTCGTTGAACTCCTTGGCGAAGTCCACGTCCCAGATGCGGACGGGATGGTTCTCGATGGGGCCGGCATGCCGCCAGCGCCAGTCCTGGACCTTGTGGACTGTCCAGGTGACGAGGAGCCCGAGTAGGAGGGCGAGGATGGCCGACACGACGAGCCAGAACTTGGTCTTCCGCTTGAGTTTCATAGCACCAAGATACAAAGAATTGTCCGAACGAACAATAATTCGTACATTTGCTTAGTTGTAGATACGGATTATGAAAGAACCCAGGCAAGCGAAACGGATCCAGACATCGATCCTCAATCCATACGAAAAGAAACTCCTCGTATACCTGGCGGAGCGGCTGCCCGCCCGGATGACCTCGGACCAGCTCACCTTCATCGGTTTCGTGGGCGCCGTCATCATCGCCACCGGTTACGCCCTGTCGAACCTGAACCTGAACTGGCTCTGGCTCGCTTCCTTCGGTTTCGTGGTGAACTGGTTCGGCGACTCGCTGGACGGCAGTCTCGCCCGCGTCCGGAACACGCAGCGGAAGACCTACGGTTTTTTCATCGACCACAACGTGGACGTCATCAACGAGTGCATCATGTTTACCGGCGTAGGGCTCTCCCCGCTCGTGAACATGACCTTCATGATGGGTGTCCTGGTCGCCTACCTGGTCCTCAGCGTGTACGTCTACATCGACTGCTATCTGAAGGGGGAACACCGCCTGACCTACGGCGGCCTCGGTCCCACCGAGTTCCGCGTCCTCGCCATCCTGGTGAACACGATGTACATCTTCTTCCCGCAGATCAACCAGTGGAAGACGCACATCGTCCTGTTCCACAACGAGTTCAATTTCGGCATCCTGGACGGCATCGCCGTCGTGGTCGCCTTCATCCTCTTCTTCTTCTACCTGGTCAGCTTCATCAAGGACATCCGCTATTTTAAGCGCATCGATCCGCCGAAGCCGTTCGACAAGGACTAGTCCATGGTCGTCATCACCCAGCAGGACGCGGCCGAAAGGCTTTCTCCCGTCTTCAAAGGACGGAAAGGGAAGTTGTTGTTCAACCTGGCCGCCGGTATTACCGGCATCACGAAGGTCAACGCCCTGCATGACCGGGTAGACAAGGCTGGCGTCCCCTACGGTCCCCCGTTCGCCAAGGCTCTTTTGGACGACATCGGTGTCGATTTCCGCGTCGGGAACCCGGAGCGGCTGGATTCCCTGCCGGAGGGCCCGTTCATCGTCATCGCGAATCACATCTACGGCCACCTGGACGGCATCTGCCTGGTGGATCTCATCGGGCGGCAGCGGCCGGAGACCAAGGTGATGGTGAACGAGATGCTCACCTGGATTCCCGGCCTGGCACCGAGTTTCATCGCGGTCAATCCCGTCACAAACGCCAGCAGGGGTGTATCCGACACCAGTATCAACGGTATCAGGAACGCCCTGCAGCAACTCCGGGCGGGTGGTCCCCTGTGCCTGTTCCCGTCCGGTGCGGTGGCGGACCTCAAGCCGCGGGAGCACTGGACCCTCAGCGAACGTGACTGGCAGGATGCAGCCATCCGGCTCATCCGGAAAGCCCGTGTCCCCGTCGTCCCCGTCCGGTTCTTCGACCGGAATTCCCGATTCTACTACGCGCTCGGCCTCATCGACTACCGGGTGCGCTTCGTCCGCCTGTTCCATGAAGTATTCAACAAGCGCGGGAGCAGCCCGCGCGTTGGCATCGGGGCCCCCATCTCCGTCGAGGAACAGGAGCAATACCCTGATTTACAAGCATTCAAGGCTTTCCTGCGGCACAGCGTCTACGACATGCCGCTTCCGGAAACCTTCGTCAACCGATCCCGATTATGGAAATCAAGCAAGTAAGCGTCGCCCTGCTGACGGGCGGCAGCAGCGGCATCGGCGCCGCCACCGCCCGGCTCCTCGCCGAGGCGGGCATCACCGTCTATGCCGGTTCCCGCCGTGGAACCGTCGAGAAACCCGCCCCTCGCATCATCCCCATCCAGCTGGATGTCAATGACGAGGCCTCCCTGAAAAACGCCGTCGAGCGCATCGTCGCCGAGCAGGGGCACCTGGACGCCGTCGTCTGCAACGCCGGCAACGGCATCTACGGCCCCATCGAAGGCTCGACCGATGCCGAGGCCCGCTACCAATTCGAAACCTGCTACTTCGGTTCCCTGAAGACGATCCAGGCCTGCCTGCAGACCTTCCGCAGGCAGGGGTTCGGCCGCATCGTCACGATCACCTCGGTGATGGCTATCCTCCAACTCCCCTTCCAAGGATTCTATTCCGCCGCCAAGGCGGCCCTCCTCTCCCTGAGCGAATCCCTGCAGATGGAACTCAAGGGCACGGGCATCGAGTGCTGCAGTGTCCTTCCGGGCGACGTTTCAACCGGCTTTACGGCGGCCCGCCGGTTTACCGCCGCCGCGAAGGATCCCGGTTCCCCTTACCGCGCCCGCATGGACCGGAACCTGGCCAAGATCGAAAAGGACGAACTGGGCGGCATGGGCCCGGAAGTCATCGGCAAGGCCGTCTGCAAGCAGCTCCGGCGCAAGCACATGGCCGTCCGGGTAATTCCCCGGATCGACTACGGCGCCGTCGGCGTGCTCGTCCGCATCCTGCCTGAGAAGGCCAAACTCTGGCTCCTGGACCTCCTGTACAGCTAGTACAGTTGAATATTTGCCAAATAATGCGTATATTTGGCAGATTATGTCGAAAATTCGGCTCATAGCATCCGTTCTCCTGTTCCTGGCCCCGGTCTGGCTCTCCGCCCAGACGACCCGGGTCCGTGGAAAGGTGTCGGATGCCCGCACCGGCCAGGGAATCCCCTACGCCACCGTCTTTTTCGACGGGACCATGACCGGCGTCTATACCGACTCCACAGGTGCGTACCACATCGAGTCCGCCGAAAAGGAGAACGTCTCGACCATCAGCGCCGGTGTCGTCGGTTACGGTACGCTCACCTTCCCGGTCAAAGCCGGCATGGACATCGAGATGAACTTCCCCTTGTTTCCGGACGACAAGACTTCCGGCGGAGACGATAACGAACTGAAACTCCGTGAAATCCTGTATAATCTGCAGGCCCGCCGCACGGAACACGATCCCGAGAGCCGGGATGCCTGGCAGGCCGACATCTACAGCAAAGTGGAACTCGCCCTCGCCAACGTGGACAACATCGTCGGCAAGGCCATTTTCCGCAAACGGAGCGAACTGATCGCGGACCTGGAGGATTCCACGGCCTTCAACGGATACATTCCGGTCCTGCTCTCCGAGGCGGTCCTCCACCGCTTCCACAGCCGGGAACCCGCCGTGGACAAGGAAGTCTTCGAGGCCAGCCGCATCTCCGGCCTGGACCAGCAGAACATCTTCCGCCAGTTCACCGGTTCTTCCACCCTCCGGATGAATTTCTACCGGGACATCGTTCCCGTGCTCAACATCAGCGTCCCTTCGCCGGCCAGCTCCGCCGGTCACCTTTTCTACCACTACAACCTCGTGGACAGCCTGTCCTTCGAGGGGCGGAAAACCTATTCCGTCACCTTCGTCCCGAAGAAACTGATCACTTCCCCGACCTTCGAGGGCCGGATGGAGATCGATGCGGAAGACTACGCCCTCCGGTCCGTCCACTGCCGGTTGTCACCCTCCTCGAACGTCAACTGGGTCCGGAACCTGACTGTGAACAGCTACAATGACCGACGGGAGGACGGGACCTGGTTCTTCGACAACGAAAAGATGTTCCTGGACGTTGCGGCGCATCTGAACGACCGGATAAACCTTGTCTCCGTCCAGATCAACCGCGACATGCAGTACACCTCCTACCAGCCGGGTCCTTTCCCGGGCATGGAGGAAATGGCAGGCGGTGACAAGGTGCAAGTGGGCGAATCGCCCGACAAGGAAGAAGCCTGGTGGACGGACATCCGGCCCCAGGCCCTGACCAAGCGGGAAGAAGCCATCTTCACCACCGTGGAGCGCCTCAAGGCCCGCAGTTCCTTCAAGTGGCTCTCCGCCCTGGGGAACATGTTCGCCACCGGTTACCTGGAGAACACGGACATCGGCATCGGTTACGGTCCTTGGGAACGGACCGTGACTTACAATGGAACGGAAGGCGTCCGCGTGCAATTGGGCGGCCACACCACGAAGGAATTCAGCAGGAAAGTACGTTTCTCCGCTTTCGGCGGCTACGGCTTCCAGGACAAGCTGTGGAAATGGGGCGGCGCCACCGAGTTCATGCTGGGTGACAACCAGAAACGGACGAACAAGCTCACGGTTTCCGCGAGCAAGGACTATGAAAGCCTCGGGCGCGGTTCCGGCGTGTTCACGGAGAAGAACATCGTGAACTCCCTCCTGGCGCCGGGCGGTTTCGACAAGCAGGGCATGGTCCTGAAGGCCCAGGTGATGCACGAGTACGAGTTCAACCCCAGTTTCAACTCCACCCTCACCCTCCAGCACCTGCGGATCTACGCCAATCCGGACATCCCGCTCATCCGTCCGGACGGGACGGAGGCCGGCAGCTTCTCCACGAACCAGATCCACTGGACGGGCCGTTTCTCCTGGGACGAGCGCATCAACCGGGGCGTCTTCGACAAGGCCTACATCTTCACCCGCTACCCGATCATCTCCGTGGACCTGCTGGGCGGTATCAAGGGCATCACGTCCGATGACTGCTCCTTCTTCCGCGGGGAACTTACCATGGACTGGCGCATCCCCGCCGGCGTCATCGGCTTCGGCCGCTTCCACCTGAACGGCGGCGCCATCCTGGGTTCCGTCCCCTACCCGCTCCTGAAGCTCCACGAAGGAAACCAGAGCCAGCTTTTCGGCAGCCCCGTCGTCAAACTCTCGGACCGGACGGCCTTCTCCATGATGAACTACTATGAATTCGGTTCGGACCGCTGGCTGACCGGCTTCTACGAGCACAATTTCAACGGTCTCCTGCTGGGGATCCTCCCGCTCATCAAGAGACTGGACCTCCGCGAAGTCGTCTCCGTACGCGGCGCCTGGGGAACCATCTCAGAGAAAAACCGCGCCGGTGCCCCCTTCCTGCTGATGCCCGGCCTGAGTTCCCTGGAGACGCCCTACATCGAGGCGGGTGTGGGCGTGGCGAACATCTTCCACCTCTTCCGGGTGGACTGCATGTGGAAACTCACCCACCGCAACGGCCGGGATTTCGCCGTGTGCATCGGGCTCGACATCGACCTGTAAATCAATAATAAATCGTGTCCATGGGTTCGTACTCCCGTTCAAAGCGGGCGTAGGAAAACTCCGTGATGGTCTCGATGCCGACGAAGCCCAAACCGCCTTCCACATTGCAAGGAAGCGTCGTGGGTTCCACGAGGAAGGTCATCTCCGTACCGTAGGTCTCCAGGTTAGTGAGCGCCTTCAGATAATGGTACTGGGTGAAGTCCAGGCTCCGCAGCCGGAAGAAGCATTCGCGGTACACTTTGGTCGGCATCCCGGCCAGGATGGACCAGGCGTCCGGATTGTCTTCCAGCACCTCGGGAACCAACAGACCGTATCGATAATCATTCAGATAGACATTCCACGGATATGTCATCACCCGAAGGGTGCATTCCTGGCCGGCGATCGGCACGTCAGAGAAGCAGTGATAGGTGTTCTCGGCGGAAAGCAGGGCCCCAAGGTCGCTTCCGGAGGTTTTGCCGGCCCCTTCGCTGATGACCGGGTCGAAACCGGTCTCGATGCTGCCATAGGTATCGGAAGAGACGATGTAGTCCGGGATGACATGCCCATCTTCGTCAAAATACTCCCAGACATCGTGAATGCGTTGGTCCACGCCATACCAGTTCTCGCCGGGCATGTCCTTGAAACGGGTTTTCAGCTGGACATAATCCGACGTGTCATCCAGATAGGTCATCCGGACCGACGAGGTATCTACGGATGCTATAGCGACTGCGGGCGGAACGATGGCCGTGGAAGACGCATTGAAGGTGCCTTTCGCGGCTTCTATGCGCACTTCGTCCCGAGGATGGAATTCCGCTTCAAACGCATAAGCGGTTCGGTTCCAGGCGTCTTTTTCGGCTCTTTCTACGGCTTCCGCCACCAAAGCGCCATTGACATAGACCTTCACGGTGGCGCCGGGAAGGGGTTCCACCTTGCTCAGGCGGCTGACGGACAGGTTCACCACATGCGTTTCCTCCAGATTGTTCATCTGGGCGTTCATCACCAGGACCGGGTCCTTGTCTTCGGTGGGAATCCGGATTTCCTCGTAGCACCCGGCCGCAAGGAAAGGAATCAGCAGGATCGGTATCAACTTTCTCATGGCAGCTCAGAATTGATAGGTGTAACTGACGGAAGGGACGATGGGAAGGATGGTGACCTTCTCCATCACCAGGTTGGTGACGGGCTCGGCATCCGGGGTCGGACGCTTGGTCTCGTAGTGGAGGAAAACCAGGTTCGGATTCAGCTGGTTATACACATTGTACACGCCCACGGTCCAGATACTTTCCCCGTGCCTATTCTTGCGGTGGAAGTTCGCACCCATGTTCAGGTGGTGGCTTGCGGGCAGGCGGTAATTGTTCCGGTACTCCACGAAGTCCGCGGTCTGCACCCATTCGCTGCCCGGAGCCAAGGTGGCCGTCTGCCGCACCGGAAGCGTCGTCGTACCGCCTGTTGCGAAAACGAAGGTGGCACTGAGGTCGATGCGCGGAGTCACCTGCCAGTTCATGTTGATATTGAAATTGTGCCGGCGGTCATACTTGTAGGGGAAACGCTCCCCCAGGTTGATGGAGCCGTCCGGAAACCAGCGGTCGGACTTCGCCAGGGTGTAGGCGATCCAGCCCGTCACGGGCCCTGCGGTCTTCTGGACGAAGAACTCCAGGCCCATCGCCCGGCCGCTTCCCATCTCCACCTTGGTCTCCCAGCCCGTGTTCGTCGCGATCATCAGCGTTCCGTCCTTGTATTCCAGGATATTGTCCATGGCCTTGTAGTAACCCTCGACCGAGAACTCCCATCCCTTGATGCCGGCATAATAGACGCCGGCGGAGAACTGGTCCGAGGTGACCGGTTTGATGTCCTTGGTGATGGGCACCCACAGGTCGACGGGCAGGGCGATCTGGGCGGAGCTGAGCAGGTGGACATATTGCGCCATCCGGGCATAGCCCGCCTTGAGGGACCAGCCACCGTCCCAGGCGTACTTGGCGGAAACCCGCGGCTGGAGGCTCCAGTAACTCTTTCCGTCCGTATGGAACAGGGAGAGATGCAGGCCCGGGTTGACCGTCAGACGTTCCGTCAGGGAGAAATCGTCCTCGGCATACAGGGAGATGTCGTGGCCCTTGTAAGGGGTCGTGTTGCCGAAGGTGGACTTGATGTCTGTCTTTTCATCCCCCTCCTCCGAAAAGGTCACGGCCGTCAGTGTCTGCGGCAGGAAAGTATGGTGGATATACTCGGCGCCGAACTTGATGAGATGGCGCGGGGAAGGCACGTAGTCGAAGTCCAGCTTGCCGCTCCAATCCCGGATGCCCGAGAGGTAGTCGATGTCGAAGTCATACCGGTACTTGGTTCCGTCAAAATCGGTCCCCTGGCTCCACATCCCGCTGTTCAGTCCCATCCGGTAGCGGTTGTAGGCCACCGTCGTGTTGGCGAACAACTGACTGGAGAATACATGGTTCCAACGCAGGGAAACCACGTTGTTTCCCCATCCGAGGCCCAGTTTAGAGCGGTTGAAGCCGTCGGTATCCGAATAGGAAGCCTCGTTGATCGTGTATTTCACGTTCATCTGGTCCCGTCCGTTGTAGGAGGACAGGAAAAAACGGTCCGAGTCGGACAGGCGCCAGGTGAGCTTTCCGGTCAGGTCATAGAAGAAGTAGTTGGCATAGACCTCCTCGCCTTTGTCGGACATCCGCTTCCCCAGATACCGGATGACCGGATCGAAGAAAATCGAATGCAGGCCGCGGGCGCTGAGGGAGTAGCTGAGTTTGTCCCGGAGGATGGGTCCTTCCAGATGGAACTTTTCCGTCAGGACGCCCAGGCCGATGCTGCCATGGGTCTCTTTCATGTTGCCGTCATTCGTGCGGATATCCACGATCGAGGACACGCGCCCCCCGTAACGGGCCGGGAACGAGCCTTTATACAAGGTCACTTTCTTCACCGCCTCCGTCTGGAAAACGGACAGGATGCCCAGCATATGGTCCACGTTGTAGATGGGGACGCCGTCCAGCAGGATGAGGTTCTCATCCGGTCCGCCACCGCGGACGTAAAGGCCTGTGAATCCTTCGTTTCCTCCCTGCACCCCCGGCATCAGCTGGATGGCCTTCAGGACATCGGCCTCACCGAAGATGACCGGCGTGCGCTGGATATGGACAAGCGGGATGTCGATGGCGCCGAGGTACGTACTCTGGATGCCGGCATCTTTCTGGGCCACCACCCGGGATTCCTGGATCTCGGCTGCGGGAGCCAGGACGATGTTCAAGGTCGTATCCCGCTGCAGGTCCAGTTCCAGGGCGACACTTTCATAGCCGACGTAACTGTACTGCAGGGCGACCTTCCCGCGGGGAATGGTCAGGGTATAATAACCATAGGGGTTCGTGACAGCCCCGGTCGGGGTTTTCGGGCCGGATTCCTCCACCAGGACACCGGCGCCGATCAGGGTTTCGCCGGAGCTTCCGTCCGTGATGTATCCGCTCACGGTGGCGGTTCCGCGGGGCTGTGCCGCGGCCGAAAAGACGGCCAGGATGGCCGCCAACACGCAAATCCTTCTACGCATACGCAACTGAAATCCGGGACGTCCGGAATCTTGCATCAGCCCTGGATGTCGATACCGCCTCCCGGATAGTCGGAGGCATCGGCGATCAAGTGCTTCTTCATGCTCTTGCGGGCCCACTTGACCATCTGGAAGCAGAACAGCAGGATGGCGATGGTGATGGCGCCGGAAAGCTGGGGCGTCACGGTCGCCATCATCGCGACAGTGTCATAGATGCCGTGCGCAAGGACCGGGTAGAGCCACATCTTGAGGGCGGCACCAGGCGCGCGGTATTTGTCGAAATGGTTCAGCGAGAAGAAGTAACCCATCAGGACGGCGAATCCGAAGTGGCCCGGGATGGCCGTCAGGGAGCGACCGATGCCGGTGGTCACCCAGTCGGTGCCGGCCGCGAACAGATACTCGATATTCTCGAAGGCCGCGAAACCCATGCCCACGCACACGGCGTACACAATGCCGTCCATCCGCTCGTCGAAATACGGATTCCTCCGCAGGAACATCCACAGGCAGAAGAGCTTGGCCGTCTCCTCCGGGATGGCCGCCCCGAAAAAGGCCGTCCGGAACGCATCCCAAAGGGAATTGATCGAATCCGGGAACAGCCCCAGCCGCATGGACGGAATGGAGATGAAGAACGAGCAGAATACCGAGAGGCAGCCCCATCCGAAGCCTTTGGCGATCATCGGGATGGGTTCCCGCTGCATCTTGTCCTGCTGGTAGGTATAGAAAAGCAGGATCAGGGCCGGCAGCACGGCGAGGGCAATCACATTAATCATAGTCAATTACGGTCAATACGGAGCCATCCACCCGGAAATGCACGTCCTTGCCGCCGAACGGCAGGCCGTACACGCGCTCCGGGTCCTCCTGGTAGGCCGGACGGGGGTCCAGGGCCAGCAGGCCCACGAGCGCTTCGCGCTCTTCCGGGCCGAGGTCCAGGCCCACCGGGAGGCGCACCTCCAGCTTCGCTTCGGGCGCCGTGGCGGCAAAGCCGGAGCGGGCCTCGGGGAAACTGTCGGCATAGGCCACGTAGGGTTTGATGTCATAGATGGGGGTTCCGTCCATGAGGTCGGCCCCCTTGACGAGCAGGTCCATCCCGTCGATTCCTTCGAGTTCCACGCAGGAGAGGCCCAGCGGGTTGGGCCGGAACGGCGATCGGGAGGCCCAGACGCCGACGGCCGCGTTCCCGCCCAGGCGGGGCGGCCGTACCGTCGGCTGCCACTCCCCTTTCGCGGGCTTGTTCGCAGAGAACCCCCAGATGAGCCAGATACGGTCGAAACCGTCCAGCCCCCGCAGGGCCTCCCGGTTCCGGTAAGCCGGCTCGAACACGATACGGCCCTTCAAGGACGGAACCAGGCCGCTCTGGCGCGGGATTCCGAACTTGGAGCCGAGGGCTCCGTGGTACAGGGCGACCGGCTGGAGTTCCATGGACGTGGATTTACTTGACTTTCAGCTTCTTGCGCTCAGCAAAAGAGCCGAACACGAGGAAGGTGTCGTCTCCGGGGACCGTCCGGAGGGTCACCTTGGTGGAACGCTTCTTCAACTTGTAGGAAACGGGCGTGATCTCGCCGGTGTCCGGATTCCACTGGAAGGGCTGACGGCCCTGGACACGGAAGCGAAGCTTCACCTTGCCAGCGGACTTGCCCAGATTGCAGATCCGGTAGATGTCGAGTTCCGGCAGGCGGCGGTGCTGGAAGAACAGGCTGTCCGTCTTCGTCTTCACGTCGGGTCTCACGCCGGCCGCCTTGAGGATGGACTTGACCGTCCGGCCGGACATGGCATTCCCGGACAGCCAAACCTTCTCCACAGTGCGCTGGAAGGCGGGTTCGTCGTCCTTGTCCAGGCAGTTGGCGGGTTTCACGCCGCCGATGAAGGCTCCGCGGGATGCGAAATCGGCAATCTTGTTCAGCACGGGCAGAGACATCCGGGCATCCTGCAGGTACAGCATCCGGGCATTGAGGCCGGCATCCGTATACAGGCGGCCCGCCTTCACATGGAGGCTGTCCATCAGGACGTCGGTTGCGACGGTCTCGCAGGCATAGCCGAACGGCACGGCGGGATCCTTGAACAGGACATCTCCCGTCTCTCCTGCGTACACGAGTACATCGGCTACCGGGACACCCTGCGAGAGCAGGTACTGCACCCGGCCGTCTTGTACGGAGTCCGGCACGGCCTTGAAACCGGCCTCCAGGGCGGCAAGGGACTTTTCGGAAGCGGCGATGTCAATGTAATCGAACCGGTTGCGCGCGCAACCGGCCGCCATGAGCAGCGCCAGGGCCCCGATGAGCAATTTCTTCATAACTCCACAAATTTACGGAAATCCCTGTGTTTTTCCGTCATTATCTCCAAGATTTTGCGTATTTTTGCATAATCAATTGCATTTAAACTTACGTGTCAATGAAAAGAATCGTTTTAGTACGCCACGGCGAGAGCGCCTGGAACCTCGAAAACCGTTTCACCGGATGGACAGACGTAGACCTTACCCCCAAGGGCGAGAATGAAGCCAAAGAGGCTGGAAAGCTTCTCAAGGCCGAAGGTTTCGCTTTTACCAAGGCTTACACCTCATACCTCAAGCGGGCGGTCAAGACCCTCAACAATATTCTGGACAAAATGGACCTGGACTGGATCCCCGTGGAGAAGA
>JAEEGK010014939.1_pt1 | contig 17292 bp, 7 predicted proteins | sample 8958771 | NCBI WGS metagenome assembly JAEEGK01 (sample SAMN16246547, study PRJNA631951) | gut metagenome | biome: gut microbiome; feature: rumen; material: SC-attached | host: Bos | place: Iran: Karaj | collected 2018-10
CAGAGATATCAATAGGTATAGGATTGACTAAATCAAAAGGAAGTGTAATTTCTTCATTTTTATTTATAATGTGTTCGTTATTTATAAAATAATTTCCATAGTGCCTATTATTTGTTATCATATCAATTAATTTTAGTATATATAAATCTTCATTTGTTAAAAGTGAATATTTAATATTTACAATTGGTATTGCAAATTTTGAAAAAGATTCATAGTAATTAGAAGGGACTTTATGTTTTAAAATTGATAAATCTTGTTCTTTAATAACAACTAAAGAAGTTTGATCAATTTTTGGAATAGAATAATTTCTAAGACTATCTTCATTACTTTGAAAAAATCTAATTAACTTTGAAAATAATTCAGCAACTTTTTTATCTTCACCTGTATCAGATAAATTATAAATACTTTTTCCATTTGAATTTAATATTTGTCCTTCAAAAACTGTATATAAACTTATATTATTACATAATATTTTAAAATTTGCATCAATATATGATAATTGTTCACAACATGTTGACATAATATTACAAACATATTTTTTGATATTTACAAAACTTAAAGCATAATTTGGATTTGATAATTCTTCAAAATTTAATAAATGATAAATATATTTAAATTCATTTAATTGATATTTAAATTTTAAAAGAAAATTATTTTTAATTTTATCAAAATATTGTCCTGTTATTTTTAAAATTTCAAAAATTAATTTTCTTACATTAGGTTTATCTAAAAATAAATAATAGAAACTTCTTTTTTCAAATAATAATGGAGGAAATAATTTACAGCAAAAATTTAAGAAAATATTATTATAAGTATCGATAATTTTAATTGCTTCTTTTAAATCATAATCTTCAAGCATTTTTAATAAAATAATAAATGAACGATAAGAAACAAAATATTTGTTTTTATTTGAAATTTTTGCAGTTTCAAATATTTGATTACTAATATATAAATCAAGAGATTCTTTAAAGTCACATTTTTTTTTTAAAATATATTTTAAAATAACTTTTAATTGTACAATTGGACATTCTAATCTTTCTTCACTTAATTTTTTTACTTTTGTTTCTAACCTTTCAATATAAACAAATGCATTTTTATAATCTCTAAGATAAAATAATAAAACACAAAGAAGATATAAATCTCTTTCAGGTTGTAAAAATTTTTTTGTTGAAAAATATGCACAATTTACTAATTTTGCTTTTGAAGAAAAAATATTTAATAATTTATTATGCTCTTTTTGTGGATTACTATCTAATAAATTTTTTACTAATTCTAATATTTTTTCTCTAAAAGTTTTTTGAAAAAAAATATTTATATTATTTTTTAATATATTTATTTCTTCCGTTGTTAATAAAATTCCTTTTTCAGAAATATTAAAATTATCTTCTGAAAAATATTTTCCATTTTCTTCTAATTTATGAAGATATTTACAAAATAAATAATTATTTTCTAAATTTTTTTCAATATTACCATTAATTTCAAAATAAATTACTTCTTCTTTTAAAAATAATTTTTTAATAGTATTAATATTGCTTTGAATTGTTTTATTATCAGTTAAAAAAGATTGACTATCACTTTTATCATTTAAAATTAATACTAAAGTACTAATAATTTTATCATAATATGTATCGATTAATAAAATTGGAAAAGTTTGTTTGAGTTTATTTATTGTTTCAATATCATCATTAATAGAAATAATATAAACTGAACATAAAGGTTGTTGATATAATTCACTTTCACAAAAATAACAATGTTCCAATATTATTTTTTCCATTTCATTAAAATAATTAAAAGCATAATAATTCATTTGTTTTGTTATATCCGATATATCATTAAAAGATTTTTCTAATGAAAATTGTGGACAATTTTTTTTATTATTTAAACAATTATTTAAATAATATTCTAAATTAACATCATTTTCTTTAAAATCTTCATAATCAAAAAAATCAATCCTAAAATCATTTAATGTATAATTATTATCATTAATTTTTACATCAAAAGGAATATTTTTTAAATCTCCAAAAGGTCTCATAAATTCACTTCCTGTTAAATTATTTCTTTTTAATATTTCTTTTGATTTATCTGTTGTATAAACTATTCCACAAGGAATGAAATTTTCTTCAATCCATTTTGTAAAATATTCACCTTTTTTTTCCTCAGATTTTTTTTGTTCATTTTCTGTCATTTTTTACTTTTTTGTAGTTCAAATAAAATAATTAATAAATAATAAATAAATATTTAAAAAATTAAATATGGAATATTTTTTTTATAAATAACAAAGAAAAAGAGAAAAAAAATAAAAATAATAATTAACTTAAGATTAATATAAAAAAATTTTAATGTAATTTAAATTAAAATAACAAAATTTGATTTATATTATCATTTTAAAATATACTATATATTTAATTTATAACTATTTTATTTTAATTAATAATAATAAAAATATCAATTTATGTTCCAATAAATAAATAAGATTTATTTTAACATATAACTAAAATAACCTAATGAACTTTATTATTAGACTAAGTTAAAGGTACAAATACCTTTTATCGAATAAAAACCTCAATAATACTTACATAATCTTTTCAAAAAGTTGTTTAATTATATGTTCTATTTTTATACCTACTTTTCAATTTTTTTATCTTCTATCTCTAAATTTTTTTCTGTTTTATAATTCTTAAAAGTATTTATAAAAAAATTCATATTAATATTCACATCTGCACTATAATTCTTAAAATTATTATTATTACTAATATTATTCATAGTACAAATTTCATTATTAAAATTTTTATCATTCTCATCTTTTTCTTTTTCTTTTTCATCTTCCATTTTATTTAAAAGTAACCAATCATAATTATAATCCATTTTAATATCTTCTTTTTTAACAATATCATATAATAATCCTTTTAAATAATCATAATCAGGTTTTTCTTCAAATTTTAAATTTCTAGGATAAGAAACAAATTGAATAAATTCAGAAGGTAAATCTTTACATAAATCTTCAACTTTAGTATTAATTTTAATATCTAATATTTTTTGATATTTTTCTTTTTTATTTTTTCCTTTTTGACTTTGCCAAGGTAAACCACTTTTTAAAAAATATAATAAAACATAACTAATTCCTTCAATATCATCTCTTCTACTTTGTTCAATTCCTTTATGAGTAAAAATTGAAGCATATCTAACAGTACCAATTAAATTTTTTCCTTCTTTATAATTAATATGTTTTAAAGTTTTTGGATTAATAAATCTTTTACTTAATCCCATATCAATAATATATAATAAATATTCCTTTTCTTTTCTTCCCATTAAAAAATTATCTGGTTTAATATCTCTATGTATAATTCCATGATTATGAATAAATTCTATTCTATTTATCATTTGAATACCTAAAATTAATGTTGTTTTAAGAGAAAATTTTCTATTACATAAATTGAATAAATTTTCTAATGAAGGACCTAAAAGTTCTTGTATTAAACAAGAAAAATTTGGTAATTGATGAAAATAATATATTTTTGGTATTCCTGTTCCTCTTTGAAGTTCTTTTAATATTCGTGTTTCATGATGAAGTTGAGGCTTATTTATTTTTTTTTCTAATTTAATTGCTACTTCTTGATAATTTTTTTGATTTAGGCCGAGATAAATTTCGCCAAAGGCGCCATTGCCTAATTTTTTATTTAAATATAAAAGATAATGACTTCCAATTTTTATTGTTGTTTGTGTTGACTCGACCATTTTTTTGATAATTTATATATAATTTTATTTTTGAGTATTTATATTAGAATTGAAAAAAATGGGAATTTTTTTTTATTTTTTTTAGTTTTTTTTATTGGTTTTTTTTAATGAATTTAAATTAAAATTTTATTAAAGGAGTTTATAAAAATTCAAGGAGGAAAATTTATAACTTTTTTTTTAAAAGGTTATTTATTTTGGAATATATTTACTTTTTTAATGAACTTATTTTCATTAAGGAATTGGATCCAATAAATTTTTATAATTGGAAAATTATTTTTTTGTTTTTCTTGATTTAAAAAAAAAATGAAAGAGGTGTAAAAGAAAATAATTAATTATAAAATATTCTATTAGTCAAAATATTAGGATTCTAGAAAATAAAGATATAATTGATTAAAAACGTAGAATGATAATTATGTATATTATAATATATTATTTATTTATAAAAATTTATAGATACCAACAAAATAATATTTTAAATAATTATTATATAATTTATAGATAATTTAAATAATTGAAAAATTAAATAAATATTTTTAATGAATATATAAATTATTAATAATAAAAATTTCTTTGTTTAAAAAGGGGTAATCTTCAATAATAAATATTCATACAAAACTATTTTATAATATAAAATATTTTCATTATGATGGAAATTAAAGAACATGAATTAAAAAATTATTGGAATTGTAATATTTTTCATATTTTGAATTATTACATATTATTCATTAATTTAAAAAATAAATATTTTCAAATAATGGAAGAAGAATATAAAATAGACACAACATTAACAAAAATGATATTAAACTCAATTGAAGAAGGAAATTTACAAACAATAAAAAATAATATAGAAAAAAATCACATAGACATAAAATCATTAAAAGATACATCAAAAGACCAAAATGCATTTTTTTACGCAGCATTAGTAAAAGAAGATTCAGATGCATTAAATGTATTCAAATTTTTAAAAGAATTAGGATTAGATCCAAAAGAAAAAGATAAATTTCAACAAACTTGTTTATATTATACTTGTAGAGAAGGAAAATCTTTATGTTGTAAATATTTAATTGATGAATGTAACTTAAATCCAAATGAAATTGATATTTATGGTCAAAATCCAATATATTATGCTGTAAGAGATGGTAAATTAGATACAATAAAAATTATGATAGAAAAAGGAGCAAATATTAATATTGAAGATAAATATGGTCAAAATTGTATTTTTTATGCTATAAGGGAATGTAGATATGAAATAATTGAATATTTAATTGAAAAAGGAGCTAATGTTAATCAAGTTGATAAAAAAAAAATGACACCTTATTCTTTTGCTGAGAAATTAAATCTTAATAAAATATGTGAATTATTATTAATTCATGGTGCCATAAAACCTTTATCTAAAAATGAAAAAATAATTAAAAATAAGAAAATTAAAAATAATAAAGATAATAATAATGAAAATAATAAAGAACAAAAAATTGAAATGTCTATTGAAGAAATACAAAAACCTAAAAAATTTCTTTTAATTAAAATAACTGAAGATGGGAAAAAAATTCCTTTAAATGAAAATGAATTAAATCAATTTCAAAAAGATTATAGTAAAATATATGATTTATTAGAAAAAGAAGATGAAAGAAAGAAAGCTATTTCAAATGTTAATCATGATTTATTATTTTATGATAATTGGGAAAAACAAGCAAAAAAATTAATGAATTCTTTATGGAAAATAAAAGAAAGTGAATTATTCCATAAACCAGTTGATCCAATTGAATTAGGAATTCCAGATTATTTTACAGTAATAAAAAAACCAATGGATTTTTCAACAATTAAAAGAAAATTAAATAGTTTAATTTATACAAATTTTAAAGAATTTGTTGAAGATATAGAATTAACTTTTAAAAATTGTTATCTTTATAATGGAGAAAGAACTCCAGTTGGTTTAATGTGTACAGTTGTTAAAAATGAATATAATAAATTATTTAATCAATTAGGAATGGAAAAATTCCTTTAATTAAAGGAAAAAATAAATATAAATATATAAAATAATATTTTTTTATATATTGATTTTGATTTATAAATAATATTTTATGGTATATATAAAATTTTTTAAATAAATCAATATTTATATTTTATTTTTTGTGTTTTTTTTATTTTCATTTTTTTTAATGTTTTCTATTGTTTTTTCTAATTCTTTTTTTCTTTTTTTATTAAGAAGCTTAAGTGTATTTATTTGAGAAGATAAAAAAGATAAAGATAAATCTAGTCTTTGAATTGAATTATTTTGTAAAACATTACAGTAATTCATTTTAGTTATTTGTTGATTTAATTCATTTAAAGTTATTTTTGCTTTTTCAAAATTTACATCTAAATTAAAATCATCTGAAATTCGGAATACATTTTTGTGTTCATTAATGATATTAATATTTGGATATAAATTTATTGATGATTCAGTTAAATCTGTATTTTCTTCCTTATTTTTAAATGTAAATATATTTTCTTCTTCATTTTGATTTGAAGTACTTTCACTAATTGGTGAAAATATTAAATTATGTTTTTTAAATGAAATTTTAGGTTGTTCATTTGAATAAATTTTGATTTTTTTAATATTATTGGAAGGGATAAAAAAATTTTCTGGAAGACTATATGAATTATTTCTATTATTAAGCATTTTAAATAGGTCTAAATTATATTTAATTTATATATTTTTTATATGATAATTATTCAAAAAAAAATCTTTTTATTTTCCAAATTTTTCTTTAATAAAAATATTTCTTTTAAATCTCTAATTATAGAGTTATATTCCTATTATTATATTCTTTATCATTCATTTAATAGAAGTTTTATTGTTAGATTAAAAAAATTTTTTATTATTTAATTTTATATTAACAATTTTAATAGTTTTATAAATATTTTAAAGTGAAAGGTAATTTTTTTATTCTTTTTTGGGATTATAAATTTGATTAAAAATTTTTATATTACATTTTAATATATCATCAAAATTTATCAATATAGACAAAATTCCAATTTTATCATATTTTTTTTTAAATTATTTTATTAAATCAATAATTTAAATTAAAATTAGTAAAATTACTACATACTATTTTTAGCATATATATTTGATTATATTATGCCTATAATAACTTCTTGAAACATAATAAATATGAAAAATTAATTAATTTAATAATAAAATAATAATTCATTTAAATTATAATTTTATATAAACAAGAATTAAATTAATTTTCATTTTATTAATTAAGATGTTAAATAATGTATTATAAAATTTACAATTTTAATTAGAGTTATTAAACTATAATTATATCATTTTAATGAATATTTATAAATTGTATTTTACAATTAAATAAAAAATAAACAAAAATAAATATCTAACATTTAAAAATAGAGACTTAAAAAAATAAATTATATTAATTCATTTAATATTATGTAAAAATCAAAAATAATAATTGATAAATAATTATTATCTTAAAAAAATAAAATTCATTTTTTAATAATAATATATTATTTATTCAACAGTTAATTCAACAATTCCATTTTTATCTCCAATTTTTCCTTTTAAATCACTATATAAACATAATTCCAAAGTATATTTCCTAGGTTCAATTCTATGATAATTTTTAAAATAAATATTAATAAAATCACTAATATCTTTTTTATTTTTGTTTTTTGAATATTCAATAATTTTGCTTGTTAATTTTTGACTTAAAAAATAAATATCAGAATCATTATTAATACATTTAAGAATACTATCTTTCAAAATTATAATCATTAGGTTTATTTTTTTTAGGTTTATTCTCAATAACTTTTTCTTTAAATTTTGATTGAGGTTTTTTTATTTTATCATTACCTCCTATATATGAAGAACCAATCTCATAATCATTAAAATTATTATTTTCTTCTTTTTTTTCTGCATTTTTACTTAATATACTATTTCTAATGATTGTTGAATTTTTTAAAATTTCAAATTCTTTCATATCAACAATATCTTTTTCTTCTTCTTGAATTTTTGCTTTTTCAATATTTTCTTTTAATTTTTCAATTTCATTTTTTTCTTTATCTAAAATAGCTTTTAAGTTTTTTAATTGTCTTTCTAATGTTTGTATATTTTCTTCATAATGCTCTTTTTCAGCTTTTTCTTTGTTATAAGTTTTTTCTAAATCTTCTCTTTTTTTTCTCTCTTTGTGTAATGATTTTTCTAATGTTTGAATTTTTGCATTTTCAAATGAACTATTTAACTTTTTTTGATTATCATAATTCGATGTTCTAGATTTTTTAATTGATAAATTAAAATCATCACTTTGAATAAAATTCACAATTTTATTAATTGTTCCTTTAACATCTTCATTTCCTCTTTTAATTGTATTTAAAATTTCAACATGATTTCTTTTAGTCATTAAATCATCATTTATTTGTCTAGATGATACCGTTTTTGAGGTTTTATTCATTTTTTTATAAAAAGTGAAAATAGTATTTAATTATTAATATTATATAAAATTATTATTATTTATATAATTTATTAATAAAAAAAATATGATATATTCTAAACTTATAAATGTTACATTTTATATTTTTAAAATATTTCAAAATTTATTTATAATCAATAATATTTTAATTTTATTTCTTTTAACCTCCTAACATCATATTTTTAAAATCTTTAAAATCAATTTCGCCATCTTGATTATGATCAATTTCATTTAAAATATTTTCAAAAACTTCATTTTTAACAGAATTTTCAACAAAAGTAGCTTTAATTTTATCAACAGAAATTTTTCCAGTAAAATCTTTATCAAAGAAATTAAAAGCATAAAGTAAATTTTCATCAGATAAAAGTTTTTTTTTATCTAAACAAGCTCTTAAAAATTCTTCAAATTCTAAAAATCCTCTATCAGCACCATCTAACATAAAATAAATATCATTTATTTCTTTTCTAATATCTTCTTCATTATAATATTTAATTAATCCATGATATAATTCATTTTTTGTTAATTTACCATCATCATTAGTATTAAATAATCTAAAAATTTTTAAAATATCTTTTATTTCATCATTATCATTTATATTATGAACAATAAATGCTAAAACCATTTGTTCAAATTTAGAATGAATTTGAAATTTTCTTAATCTATCTAAATATTGTTTAATTTCATCTATTGATATATTTGAATATAAAGATTTACCATTAAATTTATAAAACCAAGGATGTTGTAATGCTTCATGGGCACTTAATCTTTTTTTAATATTAATTTCTAATAATTTATGTACTAAATCTTGAACTTCTTCAGAAGAATTTAATAATCTTTTATTTTCATCATCATAAACTCCTTTTTTTATATTTTCTATTATTTCAAAGTCATCTTTACCATCAAAAGGTGCTTTTCCAGAAATTAACATATATAAAATTACTCCTACACTCCAAGTATCACATTTTTCATTATAACTTTGATTTAAAACTTCAGGTGCAATATAATATGAAGATCCTACTATTGATTTTTCTTTTTTATGTTTTGAAAAAATTTTTGAAGTACCAAAATCTATTATTTTAATCCAAAAATATTTTAAATTTGTTTTATTATCTTTTTCAATTTCATTAATTAAAATATTTTCTAATTTTAAATCACGATGAATAATATTATTAGTATGTAAATAATATAATCCAGAAAATATTTGATAAAATAAAACTGCTAATTGATATTCATTATATGAATTAGTTATTTGATTATATAATTCACCACTTGGACAATAATCAGTAATAAGATAATATGCTTTTTCTGTTGTATAAAATTCTATAATTTTTACTATATTAGGATGATCTAAATTTCTTAAAATATCAATTTCGTTTTTTATTTCTAAATCATCTATTTCATTTTCTTTAATTTTATTTATTTTTTTAATTGCTACATTTTGTTTTGTTAATGAATTAATTGCTAAAAAAACTGATCCATAACTTCCTTCTCCTATTTTTCTTATTATTTGATATTTTAAATTTGGTAAACCTGTATTTTCTTCAATTAAAGCATTTGTCGTTACTTTTAATTTTAATTCTTCTTCAAATAATTTATTTTTTATTTTAACTTTTTGACTTAATGAAATTGATCTTTTATCTTTTCTTTTATATTTTTTAGGACTTTTTATTTCTTCACCATCACTTTCAATTTTATCATCAAAAACTATATGACATGATTCTGAACTTATTGTTCTATTATGACGAACTCCTTTTTTATACAAATTTGAACGTTTTTCTAAATGATTTTTATTATTTTTTTCTGGAGTAGAAAATTCAATTGTAGATTTTTTTTCCTTTTTTTTATGTTCATGAGCATAATAAAATGATGGTTTATGTGCTGATTGACAAACACCCATTTGTAAATTATTCTTATATTATTTTATTATAAAACCTTTAATTTTTTTTTTAAATTTTTTAAATTTTTCAAAATTAAAAATGAATTAATTAAATAAATGTTTTCTTCAAGGAATAAAAATATATTTTATGAACCTTTAGATAGAGCAAAAGTATCTTTAACAAGTTTAACAAATACTATTAATTTAAATAACAATATTAAATCTCATCAAAATACATTTTCTTCAGATATAAATTCAATTTCATATAATATATCAAAAGATAATGATTCAAGAATTTATTCTGAAAAATTTGCAAAAAAAGATGAATCTAAATTAAGTTTAAAAAATTCAAAAAAAACTAATGGAAAAAAAGATAATATTAATATTGATAATAAAATTAAAGAATATATTGCACATAATATCCATTTAAAAGATAAATTAAAAAGGAATAATGATATTAATCAAGAAAAAATTAATAAATATGAAGAATTAAACCAAAAAATTATTGATATAGAAGTTCAAAATAAAGTTATTAATCAACAATTTTTAGAATTTAAAGATGGAAATAAAAGATTAAAAATAGAAAATGAAAATTTAAAAAAAATGATTAATGATATTAATTCAAATATTAATATACAAGAAGAAAGAAATTTAAATAATATAGAAGAAAAATACCAAATGATGATTGAAAAGGAAAATTTTTTAAAAAAATTAAATATTGATTTAGAAAAATCATCTTCAGAATATGATATATTAATTGATAAATTACAAAAGTCATTTAATATATTAAATTCAAATTCAAAAAAAAAATCATTTAAAAATTTATGTATAAATAGACTAAATAATAATTTTATCATTCAAAATCAGGAAAAAAATAAGAAAACAGAGACACAATTAAATAATAATAATATAAATTTAAGTAAAAATAACAAAAATAATTTATATCATAATAATGAAGATAGATTAAATATAAATCAAATTAACACTAATTTAAATAGTAATTTAGATATATTAAAAGGAAAAATAGATTATAATAAAAATATTCTAGAAAAATTAGAAGGAAAAACATCTGAATATATGAATCAATTTCAACAAAAAATAAATAATATAAATAGAACATCAGATAATAATATTAATATGGAAAATATAAAATTTTCAAATATTATTGAAAAAAAAGAATCTTCAGAAAATCAAATTGAAAAATTAAATAATACTTTTGAAGAAAAAAAATTTATTCATAATAAAAATAAAAACTTTTCATTTGAACAAAAGTATAATCAAATATATAATAAGTTACTTAACTCATATGAAAATCTTCAAAAAAGTATTGAAACAAAAAATGCAGATTTAAAATATGAAAGAATTCAAGAAGAAAGTGAAAATTTTGATTTAAATATTGATAAAAATATAAAAATTTCCTCTCCAAATGAAAATAATAATTCATTTAATTATCAATCTCAAAATATTAAAAATAGTATTAATACCAATTCTTTAAATCAAAATATTATAGATGACTCAATATTATCTGTTTCAAAAAATAAATTAAATAATCCTTTTCATATTTTAAATACAAATATTCTAAATATTGAGAACAATAAAAATAATAATTCAAATTATTTAAATGAATCAAAAGAAAAAGATATTAATTCAAGTCAAACTCACTTTTCTTTTTCAAGAAATAATATGGAAACTTTCAAAAAGAAAGATATTAAAAATGATATAAAGACAATTACTCCTTTAAATCTTGATGACAAATTTAGAATGGATAGTAATATAAATAATATTAAAGAAGTAAATATTAATAATAATGCAAAAAATTCAAAATTAAATGATTTGTTACATTCAGATAATAAAGATAATTATATAAGATTAAATGATGAAAAAGAGATATTATCAAAAGATAAAAATAATAAAGAAAATAATAAAGGAATAAATATTAATGAACAAATATATATTACTGAAATTAAAAATATTCAAAATGAAAATAATATAAAAAAAAATAATTCAAATAAAATAATAAAGGAAAATATAAATGAAATAAATGAAGAAAATAATATAACTGATAAAGATTCAATTTTTAATGAAAATACAAAAACTGGAAATGATTTTAAAAAATATAATAAAAAGTTAAATAATCTATCAAAAGAAAAAGAGTCTCCAAAAATTGATAAAAATTCAAATAATATAATTTCAAATCTAATAATAGAAAAATTAAAAGATGAAAATAATGTAATTCAAAAAAAAATTCCATTCAAAAAAATAAAATCAAATTCATTAACCTCTTCAAGACCTTCATATTTGAAAATATTAAAAGATATATCTAATCTTCAAAAAAAGAAAAATTTGAAAAACAAAATAACAATTGACATAAATGATATAACAAAAAATTTAACCACAAAAACAACAATTCCCAAAAATAATAAAAAAATGATTAAATCTCAATCATCAATTAGTTCAAAAAATAATAGTTTTAATTCAGAATCTGAAAATTATAATTCACAAATAAATGAATTAATTACTTTAATGAAACAAAAAGAAAATGAAATAGAAGGAATAAAAGAACAATTTAAAATATTAAATTCAAATTTACAAAGAAATCATAATGAAAATTGTAATTATAGAGAAAAATATATAAAAGAAAAACAAATAAATTCAAAAGTTATTTTATCATTAGAACAATTAAATGGATTAGCACAAGGATTACTTGATACAAGAGTTCAAATGCAAAATAAATATGAAAATGAAATTAGAAGATTAAAAAATAAAATTAATAAAAATCCTTCTTTTAGTCCTGAAAAAGATAATAATTATTTAATTAAAGATGAAAATAATGAATATATTTTTATGAATAATAAATTTGATAATCTGAAGGAATTAGAAGAAAAATTTAATTTTATGGAAATTTATAATTATGAGGAATTAAGAATTGAAAATATATGTCAATTAATTTTAAAAAGTAATAAATGTAATGATTCATTTAATGATAATAAAAATGTAAATAATTTAAATTCAGAAGAATTAAATAAGAATAGTAAATTAGATGATGTTAAATTAAATGAAGAAGAAATTCTTGAAATTTCAAATGAAACTGATTCTAATAATCAGAAATTTGGAAATAATAAAGAAGAAGAAATGATTTTAGAATATATAAGTGAAGATGATGAACTTACTTCTCAGAATAAAAAGTATACTATAAATTCCATTTCAGAAAATAAAAATATTGATTTTGAAAATGATTCTAAAATTCTAAATGTAGATATTTTTGAGCCTAATAATGAAAATAATAATTTTTATGAAAATATTTTTAATGATATTGAGAATGAAAATTATGAAAATTCAAAAAATGATAATAATGAAATTTGTAATGATAATCATTTTCATAATAAAAATAGTGGTAAAAAAGAAGATAAAAATGTTAATAATTTTAATGATAATATTATAAAAAATTAATGATATGAATATAGAAGATAGAATAATAATGAAAATTTTAACGAAATAAAATTAAAAAAATCCATTTTTAGCAAAATCATTTTATAAATATTAATATTTTATTTTATTTTTTTATAATATTAATAAATAAAATTATATATTTAATATTTGAATTAATAAATAAAAAAAATAATTTTAAAACAGTTTGAAAAATAATAAAAAAAAATTCATTTTTATAAAAATTATTTCAAATCAATCATTTTTAGTAAAAATATGATAAAATTAAATGTTACCATTATTAAAAATATATTTACAAATTTTAAATCTTTAGTTTATTTTTGACCAGAAGAATTACAGGATAAAGAATTAATTTTAGCATCACTTAATTGAGTACTATTAATTGAATTACTCATATTATTTTCGTTATTTTTTTCTAATTTATAATTATCATTTACACTATTTAATATTTTATTTTCTATTATTATAGGTTGACAAAAATTATTATTGAGATTTGTTTCATTATTACTATTTATATAATTAAAAAAATTGTTTCTAATATTCACGTTATTATCATTTTTTGTATTAATTTTATTATTCAAAAATTTATTTGATTCATTTTTATTAATTATTGGATTTTTTAAAATTGATTTTTGAGAATTATTTGATTGAAAAGTTTCATATTTTTCATTATTTTTACTTTTATCTAAAAATGGAATATGCTTTTTAATACTTTCACTTTTTGAACTTTCTTTAATGCTCATATTTACATTATTATTATTTATATTAACATCTTTCTCTCTTTTTTGTTCTAATTTTTTCAAATGTCTATATTCATCTTTATGTTCTTGTAAAAATTTCTGTATTTTATTCTTTTCTTTTCTCTCACTTAAATTATCATAATCCATAGAATATTTTTTAAATAATTTCCTTTTAATTTCTAATAATCTTTTTCTTTTTGCAGTTCTTTCATTTCTAATTCTAATTTTATCTTTATATTTATAACTTTGATTAGGATGAATTCTACTAATATGTCCTCCTAATCCTTGTCCATTTGAATAAGCTTTATTACAAAATTCACATAAATAAGTTTTAAAATGCTTTTGTTTATTTCTTCCTAATGATTTAAAAGCACTTTTTGAATTAGAAACAAAGTTTTCTTTATTTAATGTATTAATTAAAGGATCTTCATGTAAAATTAAACTTTTATTTTTCTTTTTAATTCCACTTTTTTTATAATCTGTTACTATATTTGTTATTTCATTACAACTTCTTATTAATTTTTCTAAATTTTGACATTGTTCAATATTTAATGAATTCTTTTTTTTACCAATATAATTTTTTTGAATTTGAAGAACCGTATTTTTAATTTGTCGATAGAAATTATAAATTAATTTAATAGGATTATTTTCATTTATATTATCTTCAATTAAATATAAATCTTGTAATTTATCTTTTTCTTTTTTAAACAATTTAATAGTTGTTGATTTATTATATTTTTTTTCATCAAGAACAGGAATATTTGAATAATATTTATCAACTATTTTAAAATAATTTGTTTCATTTAGCATTCTCAATAATAAATCAACATATAAATCTTCTTCTTTAATAGATATAACAGGAAATTTTGAAATAGAATAACCATTTATTGAAATTTGATTTAATTGAAAAGACATAGTAGTTTTATCTTTTTTTTTAATTTTCCTTGGTTTAGTTCTTTTTGTTCCATAAACTGGTTTTCTTCCTCTTTTTCTTCCTATTAATTGATTATTAACTTGAATAAAATAATTATTTGTTACATTTGTAACGTGTGTTCCATTTAATGAGGATAAAATTTTTTTTGAACTATTAATTTTTTTAAAATACTTTCTTGGTTTTTTTAAATTTTTAATAGTATTATATTCATAATTTAAATTTTGATTTTCATCTTCTTTTTCTTCAATTTCATTTTTTTTTGAATTAGGAAAATTATAATTTAAAGATTTTTGGAATTTATTTATATTTTGATTTATAAATAGATTTGAATTAGATAAATTAATTTTTTCATCTTTTTTCTCTTTAAATCTTCTATTTTCTAAATTAGTTTCCAAAAAAAGAAAAGTATTAATTTTTCCTAGATAAGCTTTATCATTTTTAGTATTATCTGACTTAAAAAAATTATTTTTAATAAGAAAATCATCATCTGAATTTTTTTTATATGAATTTGAAATAATAGGTACAACGAATTTTTCAAAAGGATTCGCATTAGGAATTTTTTTTTCCATAATAGACTTAGAAAAACTTGTCCAATTATCATTTGTTGAATTTTCATTTTTTGAAGAATTTGAGACATAAAAAGATGAATCTTCTTTTTTTTGGAAAAACAAAGGACTCATTTTAACCAATGTTGGAATGGAGGATTTTGATATATTTGAATAGGGAATTTGATTTGATGAGTTTAGTTTTGTATTTAAAGAAGAATTTGATGATGGAGGGATTAAATCTTCTGAACTCATATATTTTTTAATTATTTTAGTTAGTAATTGTGTTTATTTATATTAATGAAAAAATATTTAAAATTTGAATTTTTAAATATCTCTTTTTTGAATTTTTTATTTAGGAAAGATTATTCTTCTGTAATATTATTTTAGTTGAGTTATTTTTATTTTGTTTAATTTGCTTTTATTATTTTAGAAAAAGTTTTTTTTGAAATTATCTTTTTTAGGCGCTTAAAAGTTAAAGCCAAAGAGTATTTAAAGGGATAATTTTATTTTAAATATTTAATCATATCACAATCGTTATATAAAAAAATAATATTTAAATTTTTTTTAAAAAATAAGATATCAAAGGGAATTTTTATTATTTTAAATTTTATTGTATTATTAATTTTACATATTTAGACTAATATAAATAATAATAATAATAATAATATATTTTTTTTATTAAGTAAAAATTAAAAAACCCATTAAAATAAAAGATAAAAAATATAAATATTAATGAAATTAACATTATTACAAATTAAAAATTTAAAATAAACATTTAAAAACATTGAAAAATAATATTTATAAATTTAATTGTACTTTTTTAAACTCATAAAAATCCAAATAAAAAACATTAAAAAAAAAAATAAAAATAACCAAATAAAAAAAATGAGTGACAAAGTAAAACTCATGAAATTATCAGATTACAATTTAGGAGACACATTAGGAACAGGATCATTTGGTAGAGTTCGTATAGCAAAGAATAAAAAAACAGGAGAATATTTCGCATTAAAAATAATGAAAAAAATAGATATCTTAAAATCAAAACAAGCAGATCACATAGCAAACGAAATAAAAATACTTTCAATGATAGATCATCCTTTTATAACAAAATTTGATGGTTTTACTCAAGATGACCGTTTTTTATATATAGCATTAGAATTAGTAAACGGAGGTGAATTATTTACATATTTAAGAAGTGTAGAAAAATTTTCTGTTGATCAAGCTCGTTTTTACATAGCTCAAGTAATATCAATTTTTGAATATTTACATAATAAAGATATAATATATCGTGATTTAAAACCAGAAAATGTTTTAATTCATAAAAGTGGTTATTTAAAATTAACAGATTTTGGTTTTGCTAAAATAGTAGAAAATAGAACATATACTTTATGTGGTACACCAGAATATTTAGCACCTGAAATTATATTAAATAAAGGACATGGTAAACCTGTTGATTGGTGGACTTGTGGTATTTTATTATATGAAATGATTGCTGGAATTGATCCTTTTAGTGATGATGATCCTATGATGGTTTATCAAA
>JAEEGK010014944.1_pt1 | contig 17290 bp, 8 predicted proteins | sample 8958771 | NCBI WGS metagenome assembly JAEEGK01 (sample SAMN16246547, study PRJNA631951) | gut metagenome | biome: gut microbiome; feature: rumen; material: SC-attached | host: Bos | place: Iran: Karaj | collected 2018-10
GGAACAAATAGATCTCTTGCGGCGCAGAATAGCAGTCAGCACCGATGAGCTTGATGATATCTCTCAAATAGATCTCTTTCTCCTGACGGGAACTTGGCATTTCTTCACTGACCTTATCGTAACCACCTTGAAGGGCTTCCATCAATTTGGTTTCGTCAACACCCTCTAAGTGGCAAATAGTACTCATCGCCTCTTTCTCCTCTGGAGTCACTTTACCATCAGCAATAGCCATTGCCATAAGATCACGAGCCAATTTAAACTGTGGCTCAGTTACAACTGCTAAAAATCTTGTTATTATACTCATTCTTGATAAAATTATATGCAAAAGTAAACAAAAAAGCTGGCAAAACAGACATTTTTAAAGAATTATAGAGAATAATACGAATATTTTTAGTATTTTTGCATCAGAACTTAAAACTTTAGGTTATGATAGAAAGTATTAAAGTATTGGGAGACGGAGCTCAGATTACACTAATAATCTGCAGCACAATAGTCGTTTTATCTGTTTTGGTATTGATTACGGGTTTAATATACTGTTTATGCAGATGTCACAAGAAAAAAAATCAAGATGAAAATAATTCATCAGGATCCCCACAAGCAGATGCTAAAGCAAAGACGGTTGAAAGTCAAGAAGACCATAGCCTGAAATTACAATTTGAGAAAGAGGATAGAGCAAAAGCCCTAATCAAAGATTTGTTTGAAGCTACAAGAGTTAAAACTACTGATTCAAATAACAAGAAGGAGGAAAAATGCGACATTGAAGTTGCCAAAAAGTTAATTCAAGAATATAAAAGTATTCTTAATTCTATGAATGAGGGACAATCAAATTAGGCAATCATAAAAACATCTTCACATATGAACGCAAATAAATTTACAATTCAGTCATGTTTTATCGCAATTTTTGCCGTATTTGTGCTTATTTCATTGGTTTTCCAACAAGTTAAGTTGTCATGGACAATAGTTACCATTGCAATCATATATGGTCTATGGTTATCTTTAAAATATGGTAAGAATTGGTTAAGCGGAAGAACAAGCAAGGTTGCAAAGAAGGAAAGATTTCTTCTGTTCCTCGTCAGCATGATGCTTCTGTTCCTTGCAACGGGAACTGCATTGTATTTGTGGGCATTTCAGTTAGAAAATGAAGATTCGATTAATAATAAAGAAGGGGTATTCTTATTCACAAATGCCGAGTATTTACTCAGATCATTAGTATGTTCTTTTCAGCTATTTACTGCAAGCATTGACAGCAACGTACTGGACGGCATCAAAAGCCACGAATATGTAAAAGGGTTGATTTCACTACAGGCAATTCTGTCTTTTACATGCACTGTTGCCATTTTGATAAGTTTGGCATATGCAAGAGTTCGTGCATACATTAAACTACACAAGCAAACGACAATCGATGAGAGCCAAAACCATCTTTATGTATTCTTTGGAATGAATGAGCCTTCCAAGCTGTTGGCCAAAAGTATTCAAGCTAAAGAAAAAAATAGAGGAGTCATATTATTTGTTGAAAATAACCAAGTCAATGACGATGACAAAAATGGCTGGGACAATATCGTTGGCTTATTTACTCATCGCAGGCAGACATTTTCAGAAGCAGACAGTCTGGATGCCAGAGTAACATTTACCGAAACGAGGTTATGTGATGTTGACATAGAAGATATTAATGATAACGATTTGGGGAAGAAAGACGTTCTGAAAGAAATCAATCTTATAAAACTAAAAGAATTAATTTGCAAGCTTAAGGATTATCCGACAAATGCGGAATTGCATGTTTTCTTCTTATCAAGCAATGAGGATGAGAACATACAGGCGATGTCCGTCTTAGCAAGAGACGCTACCATCAATGAAGTTAACAATAGTATAATTCAGAAATTCTACTGTCATGCCAGACAAAATGGTCTGAATCGAGTTGTTGAGGACATCGCTGTTAAGCGCGGCCTGGATGTCAGGATCATTGATTCTTCACATCTCTCAATTGAGCTCTTAAAGGCAAACCAGGACTATCATCCCGTAAAACTAGTCGATGTTGACAAGGACAATCCAACTACTGTTAGTTCAGAATTCAACAGTCTGGTTATTGGATTTGATGAAGCAGGTCAAGACGCCATGAAGTTCCTTTATGAATTTGGTGCTTTCGTTAGTAATGAAGGTTCACCTGAAAAAGAAATCCGCAGTCCCTTCCATTGCATAGCCGCTGATAAACGAATGAATGAGCTACAGGGTGTATTCTCCACTTTCGCTCCAACAGCCATTGACCAGAAAAATAGTGATGGTACAAAACTTATCGAACTTGTACAATGTGATTGTCTAAGTAGTGAATTCTTTGATAATGTATTAGATAAAGACTTGCGACAAAAACTTAATTACGTCGTTATAACTCTTGGAGACGATGACTTGGGAATGATGCTTGCCATTAGAATCTTGAGCTATATCAGAAGAGAACGTGAAGATTTAAGTCGTCTGCGAATTTTCGTACGTTCATATCGTCCAGAAAGAGAATCCTATATGCAGAAAATTGCCAACTATTATAATGAAGGCTACAATCAGGATTGCCCCAAAAGCAAGAAACCAGCTTATCAGACTGAAGCTATTATCATTCCATTCGGACAAAGTGAAAAAATATATTCCTACGATATGATTATCAGGGACAAACTGACCCAACAAGGTAAATTGTTCCAAAAGCATTATTGCGAGATGAAAGGTGAAAAAGAATTTTGGAATCTTCGTCGTGAACTATTGACAGGAGCCAAGAAGAAAGTCAAGAATGAAGATGGCAAGAAGGTCATCGTAGAAGTGCCAGTAGGTGAAAGAAAAGTTTCACTTAACGACATGCGTTCATTAAGGAGAAAAGAATCCCAAGACTTAGCCAATGCACTTCACCTAAACACAAAAATGTATTTATTCACAAAGTCTTTAGGAACAGATTATAATACCACGACCTTCCTAAAGAACTATTTTGGAGAAGACGGTAAGCCTAAGTGCGAAGGGGAATATGACAAGATTAGATACCCATATCTTTCCGTCAAAGAGAACAAAGCAATTCTTAATCTGGCTCGCCTTGAACATTTGCGATGGAATGCATCTCACGAAATGTTGGGATATACCAAAGCAGACACTGACGTACATGGATGTAATGAGAGAACAAGGCAACACAACTGCCTCCGTCCATGGGAGGAACTTGACGACGAAGGAAGAACAGTAAGTCAATTGGAAGGCTGGAAAGCAGACTATAAATCATTTGACTTTGGAGTAGTTGACGTTTCTATTTGGTTAAACAAAGATAAAAAGTGAAGTAATAAGTGTAATTAATAAGAGTTCTCAATAATATAATCAAAAGTAAAATATTATGGTACAATCACAAAACATTCGAACGATCCTATTTTCATGGGTATTATTACTCATCGTTGCGTTATTCTACACTATCAAACCTGATTTCGAATATAGTTGGTGGTGGGTTATTCTTCACGGTCCGCTAATTCCCGCAAATTGGATTTTGTCTTTCTTTGATGCAAGCAAATTATGTAAGGCCCCTATACATACTACGGTATATAATATCTTGTGGTGGATATCATGTGTATGTACAATCTTCACCACAGTTATGCAGGCCATAACACTTATTTTATCGTTCTTTCGTAAAAAGTAAAGCATTAAGATGGGCGGAGATTCCGCTCATCTTTATAGTATATAGGGCGTAAACTGCAACTTTGCTCCACAATAAGGGCAGTGATGATTTTGCAAATGAGGATTTTCCCAATCTGAATGCAAAATATAATCATAAATGTTCGCACCTTTCCTCTCCTTAAGAATGTCTTTAAATTCTTCCTTAAGGTCAAACATATGCCCACACATGGGACAAACTGCTGTAGGGTCTTCACGTTGTTTAGTCTTCAAATTCCACCTACGTACAAATGTCGTAGAAGCAGGAATGTTGACATTCAAATCAGGATCCGGTCTGAACAGCGCTAAATCACCCCTTGCATTGATAATATATAATCCAAGTGAACATACATGATAATTATAAAATGGACCTCTATATGCTCGTTGCTCTGTCACCCTTGACATGATATTATATAAAAGTATCTCAAAATCATCGGTTACTGCATAAATATGTGCCTCATCTAATGCGGGAATAACCCATTGTATATGTTCTAAGACTTTAGCATTTGGAAAATCGCCAGTTCCAAGGAATTGTTGTTGAATAAATAAATCATGTTTCTTATTAACGCAAAAAATATAACGTCCCGTATATGACATTCCAACTAACCTATATTCACCCATATTTATGCATTTTATCTCAGATTCATCAAGATAAAGCATGTATAAAAGATTCTTAATAGTTTCATTGGTGTAGATCGGGCTATGGGGAAGTGGTATAGTCATTATTAGCGGGATGGACTTTTCGTATGCAGCATAATAAAAACCAATTGGGAAACTTGATTCACCATTTATTGTCACAATGTTCTCAGAGATTAAATCATACACTAAATACTGTCCTTTATCGATTGCGCCTTCGCCTGAACTCAATACACTTCTTAATAGTATAAAGACATATCTATTATCTTCACTGACACAAAGCGAATCTATTAATCCTGATATTTTTTTTGTATAATTGATTTTGTAATTTCCTATGACAGTTCCTCCACTATCAAGTACAATCAACTGGGGTAACCCTTCTTTGTATTCATCACTTATAGAAGAAATGACATAATGACTATCTTTGGTAAAAACGATGCTTGTAAAGTCTAATTTTTCTTTTGATTCAAATGAAGCCATCAAATTATGATTAATGCTACATAATATCATTTCTCCAACTGCATTCCAATTATAATTTGGTGTGTTACTAGCTACAATATAATTACCGTCTGGTGATATACAGACATGGCGTACTATGTCATATTTCATATTTTTGAATGATGGTGTCCAATTACTCCTTTTCCCGTTAGACAATCTCAAAACATCCTTCTTTTTTTCTCTTGTTTTAATAATTCCAAAACCAACAGCCAATTCTTTTCCTGAGCATGAACATGTCAAAGAGTTGATTCCTGTTGGATCTCCATCAGAAGTACCATATCTGCTTAATTGAAGTGGCAAGTTAACTATTAGGTAATCACTATAATTTAAACCTATAGAGAAATTACTATTTGCAATAATAACTCCAGTATGTGCATAGCCCGTTGTTTCCTTTGAATTTAAGCTCCCATCATTTAATTTTTCAATACAGCAGAAAGGGCCTTGAAAATGTCCTCCATAGGTTAATAAAAACTGATTATCTCTACTTATTTTAATTATTGGTTTTCCTAATAGAAACTCTGGTTGCCAAAAATGGCTTCTACCCCATACATTGAAAGCGTCTCCGTCCATACTCCATATTATTGCATAATTATCATGGTAGCACACCACTCTTGTTTCTGAACATGTAGGAATACATGTCCATGGGTCATATAAACCTTCTAAGGTTTTTTTCAGATTAGGATGATCAAATCCACAAAAACAATCATCTATGACAATTGGATTGTCCTCTACTTGCTCTATGTCATATCTTATTAGTTTTTTGTTTTTCTGCAATAGCCATAATACTTTACCTGAGGGAGAGAGACTTCCAGTCATTGTAGCATCTTTATTATCAGAAGAATTACTATAAAAATACTCATAAAACAATCCATCTTCTTCTGATAATTTGAACACTTGATCCTTTATTATGCCACCACAAGCAAAAGTCTTTCCATCCGCAGAAAGTGACATCCATCCATGATTATTTAGGTGCTGAAAACAAATATCTCTTCCTCGTTTTATATCAAAGACCTGACATTGTCCTATGAAACGTATGGCGAGAAATTTCATTTCATCATCACACTGCAATTCTACTACCTCTCCTTCCGACTCTAATTCTATAGATTTATTAGGATTGACAACATCAGTAATGCGTATGATATGACGATTTTCAAAAACAGAAGCGACTTTTGTACCATCGTCACTCATACAAGGGAATTCACCAACGTCATTAAGAACATATAGTGTTGGGTCTTCAGGTTCTGAATCAGATATTACATTCTTCATCACTGCACTTATTTTCACTCTGCCTTTCGCCAATTGATAAAGCAATGAATTTGCAGGTAAACTATACATGTATAGCAGACATTGGTTGTTTGTTGCCTTTGTTGGCAATGAAGACAGTGACAGTTTAAGTGAAACGATTCTTTTGCGCATTTCACCATCAATGAAAGGCAAAACTTCATCAAAATCTGTATTCAGTTGCTGAGGGAACTTGCGGTGTTTTTCCAATAGAAAATCTAATTCTGATGATAAATAGTTTATGGCTTCAAATATTATTGGCAACTCCTTATCCGTAGCCTCTTTAATAATGGCGCTATGTATAATTTCTAATAATGCATGCGTGTCTCCTTGGGGGAAACGCTCTTTATAATAACTAAATAATTGAGACGCAACATCACCTTTATTTACTGGTTCGTCGAGATATATTGACTTAAAAATACTCTTAAGCTCGTCATGAAAAATTGTTGTGACATGGCCAGCTTGTGATGAATAAGATCGAAGGAAAGGTGAAAGTTCATATCTTAACCGCGACCAGAGAACCGCAGGGATTCTCCACTCGCCCTCTTGAGTCTCTATTTGATGAAAGCTATTTGCTTCCACACCATTCCTAACATATTTATTACGGGAAAGCAAATCTAACATTTCCTTATCACTTAACCCTAATCGATCTGTAGTCAAAAGACTCAATGCTTCACCTACCAACTCTTGCCCATGCTTTTCTGGTGAAGTTAAATTCTTCAGATAGCTGTCAACAAGATATACAATATCAAAAGAAGACTCTTCTATCGGATCCCACGAGGCTTTTGTCCTTAAATAGTGTCCAAGGATGTGAAGATAAATGGCCGACTTGTCAGACTTGTCTATGACTTTTTTTACTGACGCAAATTGTGATTTCGTTAAAGTACGCCCTACTCTATAAAGGATGTTTGTTACCAATGGAATAGAATCTAAACTCATATTGGGTAACATGTATATTTTCAAGAAAGTTGGTTGCTGAGAAAACTTCAATTCCTCCGTAGTAGAAACAATAATCTTGATGTTCTTTAAATGTTTTTTATCAAGCCATTTTAGACTAGCGAATCTCTTGTCATTGTTATCATCCAATTGATTCAATGCATCAAGAATTATAAGATTAGGCTTATTGTCCTTCTTGAAATATTTATCAAAACTCCATGAGTTAGAAATAAAATCTAAATCATGGGAATATAATACATTAGCAGTCCGACCACAAAAGCGGCAAACTACACGATGTGTATCACGGTGTTGTTCTATGACTTTTGCTAGTAACGCGGATTTCCCGCTACCAGATTTCCCTTTAATCCAAAGAGGACGGAATTCATCTGGATCAATAATATATTGATGTATAAATGATAGTTCTCTGGATCGTCCAACGAAACCATTTGCCTCTTCAGTTGCTATACCTAGATGTATTTCATCTTCTGTTGAAGCCACATTTGATTCATATTCAGTAATGGCGCTCTCTATTACCCGGCGAATTCTAATTTCTAGTTCTTTTTCAAAAACAGCATCAAATTTATCTGTTGAGTATTCTTCGTAAGAGGTGTTTATATCAAAAACATTTATTTCTTGTAACTTACATTTTAGATTATCTTTAAGCTTTTTGAGCTTTTGAATTGTTTTCTCTCCTTTTTCACAAAAAATATCCTTTTGAGAATCTGGTACGTTTTTCAAATTCCTTATATAAGCAATTACATGTTCTTGGGCATCTACAACATTCAATGCACCAATATTAATCTCTTGGGCTGTCGCCGATTCACCGAACAATTTAGTTATACTGTGTTCAGAATGATTGACCATCCTCCATATTTTCCATTTAAGGCTGTCCCCATTCTTTGTAAACATTTGACTAAGTGGATACTCCACTTCATCAAACCAGATAACTGCATCTCTGAATCGGCCAATTCTTTCTTGAAGAACAAATTCGCCATGAGGAAGTACATTCTCATCCAAGCGGTACCATTTGTTGAAAAGTTCTATTTCTGTACTTGACATTTTTAACAACTTACCTACCTTATAAGGGATTGTTTCAGGAAGTGGAGTCCAACCATATCTGTTTCCAAGAAGCACAATAAAGTTTGGACGTGGAGATAATTCCTGGCAGCGTTTGATCTCACTTTTGCATATTTGCATAGTTCTATTATCAAAGCCAGCCTCTTGACTAATTCCCCAACGCAAGTCAACCGTTTCTATCTGCCAATCCATTTTTGCAAATTCTTCACTCAATTTGGCAAAAAGTTTTTGCAAAATATTACGCTCCTTTGTCATATCGGCAAAGGTTGAACTAATAAAGAATCTTATATATCTGCTTCTCATAATGGCTCAATCATTTAAAGTCCAAATAGTGTTTTTCCCTTTCTTCTTTTGATAATGGTCGTTTCTCAAACCTTTCTTTTGTCTCATCAATTAAATGTTGAAGTGGAGCAAACGACCATAAACGAATAACGCTATCATCTGATACCGTCATAATCTTCTTTCCATCAGGGCTAAATTCAATTAGTCTGATATTACTATAACTCGCTGTGAAAGACATAACTATTCGATTAGTAGATTCATCAAAAACTCTAACTCTATTTTTCTCAACACTAGCCCTATACTTCTTATTGGCAGTATATGCATCATTCACAATTTCATCAAAGAAACTTGGACTATCTAAATCTTCTTCTATCCCATTGTGAATAGATACTTTTCGGTTTTTGTCCTCAAAATCTTCTTTTTCGTCAAGTAAAGAACCTGTTATAGCATCAAAGATAGAAATATAAACTTTAATATCCACACCAGAAAGTTTGAGGAAATAAGAGAACTCACCAAATAATCGGTCTTTTGAGACAATTTTTATTCTATTACCTGTTTGGTCAAAATGAGCGGAATAAATATCTCTATCTGGAAACATTCTTTTCCTACCATTTGAGATTCCAACTTCAGTAAACTTTTTATACCCAAGAATAATAAGACAGGGGCGATAATTTGGGATTAAAGACTTGTGAAGTATACCATTCTCAGAAATACCAAAAATGTTATTATCTATGGCACAAAGACTCTTAACAGGACCATCAATGAACTTCTGCTCAGATAATTGATGACCATAATAATCCCATTGAGAAACCATTCCGTCAGGTGACCAAACTAAAATAAAATCTTGCATAAAGTTTATTCCGTCTATCTGATTTGTAGCAGTAAACAACTCTTGACCTTTTTGTGGGTCAATCTCAAATTGCCCAACAGCACTACTCGGATAAATACTACGCGGGAATGGGTCTTCATGAGATTGTGATACGATAGATTGAAAGATATCTTCAACACTCCTTTGACTGGATTTCAAATCATACAATAATATCTGTTTGTTATCAACCACAGCAATTTTCTGCCCTATAGGGTAAAATACACAAATATCTTTATTTATGTTTACAGAGCATATTTGTTCTCCTGTTTGCAGATTTAAGATAAATACACAAATGTTATTACTTGTTGAATAACTGTTGTTAATCAAGGCCCAAGGTTCTTTCTGAGAAAAACTAACAGAAATACCATTCGTTTCATATAGCAAAACTCTTTTGTTTAGATCAAATATCCATATATTCTCGGACAGAACGGAAACTGCCGCAACGTAATCATTGTTTGGACTCACGGCAATTGTTGATATTCTTCTTTCTTCATCTTCTTCGTATTCTTCTTCATAACCTTCCTCCATTTCTTCCTCTCTGTCCTCTTGGTATTCTTCATCACATATTAATTTTTCTTTTAGCTTCAAAGAAGGGTACTCCCATATCCATAATATATTATCAGTACCTACAAGTAATAAGTTCCCATCTGAATTAAAGCTCAGTGAATAAACGGGCTCTGGCGATTTCATTGTATATACTAGAGAGCCGCTCTTTATAGAGAAAACTTTTATCGTTCCATCTTTTGAAGCAACGGCGACACAGTCTCCTTGTGGGCGACATGCTGTAGATATAACTTCATGATCAAATATGGCAGTTTCTTGTATACAAGCCTCCCTTAATGCCGTTCCAGCTTCAAAGACATAAGGACGATCTGGTTCTTTCAAATTCTTTGGCAACGCTTCTAAAGCGAGTAATCTGGCAGTATAAGAGTCGCCTTCTTTTAATAAAGCCTGTGCCTTTTCTGCAAGAAAATGACTTTGTACTTTTAATAATTTATCTCGCTGTTCCCTTATTCTTTGTTGTTCTTCTTCTTTCTCCCTTTCGTATCGTTGCCATAATGAATCAAACTTCAAACCTAACATATGAGCAATAACTTTGATAGAAGCGACTTCGCGCCCCATCTCGGCTATGTTTATACCTAATAATTCTAATTCTGAACCTCGTAAAGAACGAAGTGATGCAGAAAAACATTCCGTTTCATTACTATATGGACTGCCATCTATAATAAAGGGTATAATTTTATCTGTCCGACCCATATCGATGAACGATTGCACTTCTTTATCAACCCATTCTGATTTAGCGGAGTTAGGAGAACAAATAACAATGAGGTAGCGAGAGTTTTCTAAAGCTGAGCGAATCTCTTTAGCCAAAACGCCACCAGCCAACTCTGTTTTATCTCTGAATAGAGGTCTTATATCTTTTGGCAATTCGGGGTGGTCTGATACAATATTAGCTGGAAGGTGATAATGTTCCAACTGATGCTGAAGCCAGTCTGCCCATTCTTCATCTTGTCGTTGGTAACTAATAAATGCAAAGTATTTTCTTGACTCTTCCATAGTTATAAACTTATCCTCTGTAATAATTATAAATAATATTCCCTTTACATAATGGGCAAGAATGTCCATATAGAATAGGATTAGAAGCAGCTTTTAAGTCATAATGGCAATCCTCAATTTTTACAAGGACTGTAAGCACTGAGGAAGGTACGCTAATCTCATGACCGCAATGAGGACATATCGAGGTATAGCTTTCATTTAAAGTATCCATTTCTAAGTTTTTCCTTCTTATCGCAGTAGTATAACATATTTCATTGACATTCAATTCCTTTCTGGGTTGTAATAACAGAGGCGACCCAGAAAGCGTTGCGAGCATAAGTCCTTTACAAGTTTGTTGGACGAACTTATGAGCGATTTCTGCATACATTTCCTGGACAATTTTAGTTGTTGTGCAATCAATTAAGAGAATTCTATTATTACATGTCCTAACATATATGTATTTATCATCATAGGTGGGGAAAACTTGCATTGCATTGACCTCTATCTTTTTGCTTGTATAATTGGACAAATCAAGACAAGTTATACTCTCATTGTTATCGTTACTTTGCATATATATATAACGACCTGATGGAGAAATGGAAAGAATTTGGCCACATCCTCCAGAAACTATAGTTCCTGATAAATTGTGTGAATTTATTTGGTTTTGTAGCAACGACCCCTTAGATGAGTACAGCAATAATAATCCCGATGGATGAAGGACTCCAAAAGAAGGGCTTTCACCTCTCGCTACAATTTTCCACCGACTCCCTTTCGCTAAATTAATCACATGAAACTCATCCCCAAACCATTGAATGACAAATTCATTGTTCGCAGTCAAAAAGCAATCATATCCTATCGGTCCAGGTTCGTCATTAGGTATTATTTTCAAGAAATCTCCTCCTCGATTGAAAAGAAATATATGCGGGTAAGCATTAGCGATATGATGCCAAACTGCACCAATTATATATTTGCTGTCTTGCGTCCAATAAAGGGAACGAATAGAATCTGATTCATGCCCTATCATGTCTTTTCCTGCAAGTTTCACCGTTACTCGGTTTATCTCTCGATCTGTTAACAACAATCTAACTCCATCAGTATTCAAATCTGTAAAAGCACATAAAGTTCCATCTGGAGAAACTGATGATGCACTGGTTAAAACACGCTCTTCATAGCCATCGACAAAAGGAGGTATCGTAATATTGGTTTCTACTATATTTTTACGAGATATTGTTACGGAGGCAATATGTTGCTCTTGTTCGCGATTGGGTGCCTTACATGCTGATAAAACGATCCAAGAACCTGCCACATCGGAAGATGCACAATTTAATCCAACTTCAATAAAGCCTTCTGTTGTTGTTATTTGATATACCTTCTTGGCCGAAATCTCAATGTCGTATATAACGCACCAATCGTCAACACCATATTTCCCATCATAAGTTATTTGATGGAGTGAGTGGACATTACGCGGATTACTTTGCCCCCCATCAGCAAGATCCCACATTAGTCCATCTAAACTAACTGTAAAAGTGTTGTCTGGCCTTGCAATCGCACACAATGCACCTTCCCCCGCAAGAGTATTTCCAAGTCCAGCATAAGAATAGCAATGTGCTTTACCATCTCTTACAAAAAATCCTAAAAGGTGAAATGGTATTTTTATTAAGCAAGCTCCATCAGAAGATGACAATAATTCTGTGGGATTGGGTTTCTCATCTAAAAAAGGAATATGCCAACCATTGAAAACATCTTCAAAGTAATCAAACCTGCATACGTCAGTCTCTCCAAGTAACCACAATGAGCGATCAGAGATAGAAAAATTTATGGAGTTAATTTTGTTAGAAATAGAATCATTAAATATCCATTTCCTTTCATCCACATCCCAAATATATAAATAATACTCATCTAATGTAAATGCCAATAGTTTACCATTATGAGATAATGAAATATGGGTGATTTTATCCTTATGGCAGTCCAATGATGATAATCTTTTCCAATCTGAAGTGTCGTAAACTTGAACAGTTGATCCATAACTCACTGCGACTCGATCTGCATTGTCAGAAATCATAATCTCATTAATCCCTTGTCTAAATCTTATATTTGAAGAATGCCAATTTGTCCTGTCAAAATGACTTATTATTCTTTTAGTTTCGTCAACACTTATTAGATGCATTGAATCTTGGCTAATTCCCACAGTTTGTTGATAAAGATCTGATGGCTGATAGACAACACTATCAATTCCGATAGAATTCTTTAGAGTGTTGTTAAGGGCGAGTTTTGAAAACAGTGATTCTTGGATACAATCCCGAATGGGGTGATTATCACTTTCACACTGAGCTTTTAGCATCAAATCATGATGGTTCAGGTGACAATTGCCAATAAGCCAATTCCTTAATTGCTGAATTCTCTGAAGTTTCATACTGTTTGAAAATTGTCTCATTTCTGGTTTGGTGGCAACTGATATTATTTTATCAAACAATCGAGAGATGTGACTTTTGTAGCGTTCTATAACTCTAGATGTAAATTGCAAATTGAATGCAAGTTTAGTCAATTCATGCAGACACAGATTATAATCTTCTGAATAACGGAGGTATACCATTTCATCAAAGTCATACAAACTCCTCATATTCCCGGACGGCCACAAATCTTTGTAATAGTTATACTGGGCTAGTACAGCTATGTCGAAAATAGTTCTTCCGTTAAATTCTATTAAATTACTATTACTAAGTACATATTCACGAAAATCATCCACAACAATTTGGTTGACTTCTCCATATGGAGAATGTACATATGAGATAAAATCATTTAAATCATGTGCCAATCTATGCCAATAAATTGGGGGCATTCGGTAATCGTCTTTCCACTTATGGAATTGCGTAGACACACTCCTGCTACGTAAAATACTGTCACGCGAAAGAATTTCTGTGAGTTCCAGGTCATTAATTCCCTCAGTTAATGCGATTAATGTAAGCGACAACCATACTAAATAAACATCATGATGGTACTCGTTAACTATACACTCTATAATCTTCTCATATATATTATCATTATAGTTGGGTAACATCTCACAAGGTGACCAGCTCTTGACAAAGGATGCAAGATAGTATGACACTGAATTCAAATAGGCACCATCGCATTTGATATTCAGAAGATTTTTTCCAATTATGCAATTTTGATCTTTTGTGATAGTTCTCCACTTCCTTTTTAAAAGATTCTTTATGATAAGAATGCTATCTTCATGTGAAAATGTTCCCAGATTTATCTCAAGAAAATTTTCGGACGGGAAGTATTCTTCATATTTTTTCGAGCAAGTATATATTATTTTAAGTTTATTATTTAATGTACCTCTCCATTTTTGATTCCGTAACTTTCTTATTTCACTATCGGACAATCTATCAAGATTATCAATTATTATAACTACTTTATTTCTGCTTTCTCTATTTATATGATTTAACACATAATGTAAGTTGTGGCTATGGAACGGACTAAAGAATGAACCATTATAATCTTCCTTCCTATTCTCAACAAGATCTTTTGGTTGCTGAACTGATTTCAAACTACTAAAATCTTTGCTTATGAAAAAATGAAGATAATCAAGTAAACCTATAGCTGTACTAGTAAGAGTTGTTAGTCCACAATTAACATAGTAAACAAATATTTGGGGGGCGGATTGATTATTCACATTATAGGATTGACAGATAGGAAAAACCTTTGTTGCCAATGCGCTTTTCCCTACATATCGGTCACCAGATATCCATAACTGATATGTCTCTTGGTCATTTATAATAAAACTTCGCAACTCATCTATCTCTTTATTTCGTCCCCAAAAAATATTTCCTTTGAGGGTCAAATAGTTATCTTGTAGTTCTTTTTCAACAACTTGTAGTGTCGGCTCATTCTGTTTAGTACGTTCTATCTCTGCATCAATGACTCTACGGATACGGGCTTCCATTTCTGAAATAAAAAAATCATTATAGTTGGCAGACCCATAGTCTACAAAAGACAAATCTTTCTTTACGACATTTTCCTCATTCAAATAATCATCAAGTTTTTCTCTAAGAGATGAGACTCTGTCAGAGTTTTCTTCAGGTTGATAAACATCTTTCAAATCAGGGGGAACTAAAGACATCGTCCTAAGATATGCGACTACATGGCTATTGGCATCTTCAACTTGTAAAGCACCAGCATATATCTCTTGTTCTGTTGCGGAATGATTGTAATCAACCAGCATAGTATGATTTTCTCCGCTTAATTCAAATCCTAATGCAACACCTTCAAATATTTCTTGCAAAGGCTCCTCTATTTCTTTTTTCCTTTTTCCCACATCCTCTTTTCCAAAAGGCTTTAACACCCAAGGTCCTTCATCTGTAACCCATTCTTGAGTGTTGCCTGGCATCGGATTAAAGTTTTTGTGTACAAAGCTTATGTTATTAAAATCCTGGCGATAAGTCCTTTTGAGAATGTCTGTATGTACATTTATAAATTGTGCTAAGATATTAGGAACAATTTCTGGTAGTGGAATCCACCCATATCGTTCGCCAACAAGAACAATAAAATTGGGTCTTGGCGACAATTCTTGGCATCTCTTGAGTTCTGCTTTGCATATGCTCATCGTGCGGTTATCACGGCTTGTTTTCTCAGAAATCCCCCATCTCAAGTCAACATATTCAACAACCCATCCTTTTTCTCGCTGATACTCTTCCGCTATACGCTTGAAGATATCAATTAGTAAATCCCGCTCAACTTCCATATCAGCAAAAGTAGAGGAAATAAAAAAACGAATATAATGTCTTCGATGCATATATGTAATCTAATAAGTCCAATCAGTATTGCCCACATAGGAGAACACTTCTATAAGCCATCATATCATGTTTAATTATTTGAAGTTACATAGAATTTGCCTAATCAAAAAATACTACATCATATTTAAAAGTCTATTTAATCAGTCTATTCCTTATACTGAGGCATTTCTCCATCCGCTTGCCGTTTACAGCATAGCAATATGTACTATGAGATGATTCAGGAAGATGAACAAGAGACTTTGAGAACTTGCGCAGTGTGGCCAGCGTGTGGTTGATTGCATCTAACGGAGGGGTGGACTGACCATTCAGGCTGCTTTCAGTAAAGAGGGTCATGGGAATCAGCATTTGGCGTGCTGTACCCATATCCTTGTTGAAGGCAGCTAACTTGTGACTGGCTTCCACAAGGTAATATTTGGAAATAATCATGCGGTTATGAAGCTTGTTATAGATGGAGCAGTCGGGAGTAATGCCAATCACTTCCATAGTTATCGGATAGTCTCGGTTCAACTGCTTCTTAACGCCCTCTAACAATTCGGCAATCTCGTTGAAAGAGTAGTTTTCATGCTTCGCCATGTTGTCGAAAATGATAGTAACATGGTAATTACCTCCAAGGAACTGCTTAGGCAACAGCTCTGTGAGAATGTCTTTGATGTTGGCAATACCATCGCCTGCATTGGGTCGGTTGAAAGCAAAGAGATAGCGGTCATTCAACAAGAGCGCATTAGAGGGCAACGTTTCTACGCTGTTTAAGACAGTGTCCCATCCTTGCCCCAACTTTTCCTGTTCCTTTGCAATATGAATATCGTTGATGTCGATGAGATGAGAAATATCTGGGTTTTCACCACTTAGGCACATCACCCCATATGTCTTTTGTATAGACAACGCATCTGCGTGGTTTACATCAAGAATATATAGCGCAGAGGGACTCTTTAGTACGTTCTCTGGATGAGATTTGAATTTTTCCGTATCTGCTACAGATAATTGCTCTACAGGCTGTTGTTTCAACAATTTGTAGAGATATGTACGACCTGTTGCCCGCTTTTCTTCTGTGCTGACAACCTTTTCATAAATAGATTCAGTTATAAATATCTTAAACATACTTGTATTTTAGCTATTGATATGATGGTGCAAAGATAATAAAAAAACAGCAGAATAGTGGTACAAGGGAGCAAAAAGTGTGTCTAATTGATTATTTTTAGTTAAATATGGAGTCAAATGGTTATGATTTGGGCTTATTTTTTGTATTTTTGCCAAAAATTGAACAGTAAACCCTATCAGGTTATGAACATTATTGAAGTTTCGCATTCGCCCAACTTTTTTGTAGTTAAGGAATTGATGACTAAAGTCAGAAGAATCCAGTCAGATTGGCAGAATAATTGCAAATCTGGCGGTTTTCTTTCGCGAACGGGCAAAGTAACTTTTTTGAACACTATAGATGCTTGTTTAACTTCATCTGTCATTTTTATAGGCAAAATATCTTGGAAACACTTGCTATTTCCCCGATTTATTCGTAATTTTGCGGTTCAGAACAATTTTCACGAGTAGTAAATGGTCTTATAGCATTATGAGAGACAGGTACATCAGGTTTTTCATCAGTTCCACCTTCGCAGACATGAAGAGGGAACGAGATTTCCTACAGGAGGTGTTCAAGGGAATCGTACCCGTCTATCAGAAACGGGGATGGCAGATCGAGACCGTGGACCTCCGATGGGGCATC
>JAEEGK010014945.1_pt1 | contig 17289 bp, 10 predicted proteins | sample 8958771 | NCBI WGS metagenome assembly JAEEGK01 (sample SAMN16246547, study PRJNA631951) | gut metagenome | biome: gut microbiome; feature: rumen; material: SC-attached | host: Bos | place: Iran: Karaj | collected 2018-10
TGTCATCGAAGTGACTGCACCGAGTTTGGAGATCATCAACCTTGCTGGCAGTGGCACTTTTAACGCCAAAAGTCCGTTGGAAGCGGAGAAATTTGAAGCAAACGTGGCCGGATCGGGCGACATTGTTTTCCATAAAATGCTCACTACTCAGAAAGTCGAATTGAATGTGGCTGGTTCAGGCGATTTGGCTTGCGATGAACTGGTTGCTGATAAGCTAGACTGTTACATTGCTGGTTCGGGCGACTTGAAAGTCGTTAGTGGTCAGGTGCGCGAAGCCGAGGCTGGTGTGGCCGGATCGGGCGACATCGTCCTGACCTGTGACATCGAGAACCTTGAAGCCAACATTGCCGGTTCAGGCGACATCAAGGCTCGGGTCAGCGGCAAACTCACGTATGGCATCTTCGGATCTGGCGATATTGGTTACTACGGCAATCCCGTCGTGGAAGGCGACAAAGCGGGTCGCGGTGGTGTGACACATCTTGGCGACTGACAACAACGAAAGTAAATCTCTTTTTCATAACCTTGTAATGAGAAACGAGGCCACATAATGTAGGTCTCGTTTTCTTTTATTCGATAATGACTTTTTTTGTCAGTGTGCCTTCCTTGCCGTTGACGACAAAAAGATATAGGCCATTGGCTATAGGCTTCATATCGTATGGGAAAGTTGAGTTGCTCGCTGTGCTGTAGGTCTGTACTTCGTCAATCAGTATGCCTTGCATATTAAACACCTTGATGTCGATTCTTTCCGTCAAGTTGACGAAGTTGAGCATCATTTGGCCGTTGTTGGGATTGGGGACGACGCTGAAGTCAGGTTGGACGGTAGCCTGTTCGTCTATGTCGAGGAAAGAAGATTTGAGGTAGAAAATAGTCGTGATGCTATCAAGGGTTTGTTCGCAGTGATGGTAAGCGGTGCAGCGCAATTCAACGAGGCTGTCACAGCGTTCGGCTACAAAAACTCTACAATAATGTTTGTCGAAGTCGCCTACTATTGTGGTGTCTATAATCCATGACGGTTTGGAAATGCGCCACTTGTAGGATTCCCAGTCATTGATATGTTCGCGTTCATCTTCAACATAGAAGTCGTATTGGAAAGAGAAAAATTCCGTGTTGGTAACTACGGCAACGGTATCGAGGGTCGGACCATACACGACAGCCCCCGGGGTGTAGCAGCTGATTTTAGGGGTTGGGGTGTAGGATAAGGTTAGGTCAAGATACACAATGCTGTCGCACCCTAACGATGTGGTTAGCACTTTGGAATAGAAACCTGTTGCAGAATATTCGGTATCGTGCCAGTTGTAGGAATCGCAATCAGGGTGATATAAAGTGTCACCATAGATAAGTCCTCCGACCTCAAGGTGACAGGTGACGACACTATCGCAACCGCTGTATGAATCGAAGATTTGAGTGTAGTTTCCTGAAATTGAGTAGATTGTATTATTCCATTCAAAAGGTTGGCATGTGATGGTGTCAAACTCATTTGTGATTTGGTTGTCTACAATGAGGTGCAGGGAGATGATGCTGTCGCAGCCCTCTATAGTTTGTAGGTTGAGCTGACGGTCATATGTACCTGGTCCGTCGTATACGAAACTGAAGCCATGGCTATCATACACGCTAGGTTGCCCGTGCCAACAGCGGCTGTCATTGAGGGGAATGTGGTAGTTGGGATAGGAGGTAATGTAAACCAACACCGAGTCTTGGCATTCGCTGTGTATTGGATTGCTTTGTAGACGGGACAGGATGGTGTCTCCGATAATGTGCACATCGCTGAAACCGTAGCCCGTATATAGTTCGCCTTCACATACTTCGTCGTAATTGATGATGTATTGTTGGGTGGCATCAATATAGAAATAAGTTGTATTGCTTTCGGAGCCTGAGCAACCTCCATCGTTGGTGGTTATTTGAAGGGAAGCGTTATAGATGCGAGGCTCCAAATAGGTGTGGCTTGTCGGATTATCAGTACTAGTGGTACCATCGCCGAAATCCCAAAGCAAATCATAATCGCTAAAGTTGACCTCGGCGTTGAAAATAATCTCTTGGTTGGGACAGAAGGGGAAGGTTCCATTGGGCAGAACGGTCTCATTATTAATGGTTAGGTTTGAGCTGAGGTTTTTGGCGTTGGAGCCTACCATATAAGCATAGCCTCTTGCATAGCCAAATCCATAGACATGGGCGTTAAAGCCATTGGCACAGGCCAGGTGATGTGTGCCGTGGTCGATATGTTTTCTGAAGAAACGGTATTCTGGGGCACCGTTTACGGCTTCAAACTGCAATGGCGACAATAGTTCGTTGTCAAGATAGACCTGCTGGATGTCTTCTGCGCTGACGATGATGTTGACGTAGTGGTCGCTTATATCAGTGTCGTGCTCGCTTTCATAATTAAATGTCGAGAAAGTGATGTCATGGATGCGTTGCTCAATGGGAGCAATCCATACCATACTTGGAGCACCGATGCCATCATTAAAATAAGAATTATCATCTTTTGAATGATTATACAAATACACGGCGCAGCTATTTGTAGATTCTATGAAACAGGATTTGTCTGACTGGCTAAGTTCAAATGTGATGGACTCGCCGATGTTGAGAGTGGCCAAAACAATATCGTTTTTGAGGATTTCATTGTTGTCATGAGCCGAGGTGATCTTCACAATGTCATTTTTTTCACGTCCAAGCGAGGCAGTGACGACGAATTTCTTCCCCCATGCCTTAAGTGGCATAGCTTGCTCAAAAACGCAGTCGGAGTCGTCACCTCCATCAGGTACCATAGTGAGATTATTGCCATTGAATACGGCTATTTTCTTGCAGTCGCGGGTGGTCACACGGGTGCCGCTGAGGTCGCGGTTTCCGTAGCTATTATGCGAACGGACTTGATAGGCTTCTCCCTTGTGCAAGGTAATGTTGTATTCGTTATGGGCAATGTGGCCATCTAAAGTGTTCACGGCAGGTGTGATGTCAATCGTGGTTTCACCCTCTTCGGTGGCAACGATGAGAAAGGCAGAAGTGTAATAATTACTATAAAATGAACTACCAACAGACTGGTCGTAGGTTTGTATGATATAATCGTCGCCTAAAGCAGGTGTGGGTAATATGTAGGAGGCATCAAACGACATTTCAGCGATATTGGAACAATATACGGAAATTGTATCGTCGGCGGTGACAAGAAGCCCTTTGTTCAAAACTCGTCCATATTCTTCCAGTTCCATGTAAGCCTCGTCCCATGGGATGTCATCAAGCAGATAGGTGCTGTTGGCTCCCACCGAAAAGGAAAGCTCATAACCGGTGTTGGGATTCTGGATGGTGCATTGGCAATCACGCTTGGCACTCACAATCAATTGTGTTCTGAGCCATGTAAAACTGTCCCCAAAATAATCATATCGGGTTTTAAATCCATTTCCTATGAACGAAACCCAAAACTCCTTGCCTTGTGTCGATACCTCTTGTGGAAAAGCTTGAGGCAAGGTGATGAGAGTGGTAAAGAGTAAGAGTAGTAGAATTCGAATATGTTTCATAGTGGTATGTTTTTTGGGTGTTTCACCCTAGATTTTTATTATCAATTATATTTCCACAATCCAACCTCTACACTCTAAACATTAGGCTCTAACCACTAACTCTAACTTCAGTCATACTCTCCCCAGCTGATGCAAGCGTCTTTATTTATCTTTTTTATGGGAAAAAGTAAAGTGAGCTTGACTGTGGCATTACTGATGTAACGTGTGCCTAAAAGCGCTGGGTCAATAGGTCTGCCTGTGTTCAGGTTGATGGGAAGGTCGAGGACGGGATTGCCGTTGGGATCTAATATATCGTTGCCATTGGAATCTTTCTTCACGACAAGGCCACGCTCGTATTTTGAATAGGTGTTGAGCAGTCCCAGATGGCATGACGCATCAAGTTTGGTATCGAAATAGTAGCTGCCAACTGGGATTCGAAACTGTATGCCCAATCCGACCACTGCGCCAATGTTCCATCTGTTCATATTTCTGGCACTAATTGTGTCTGTCGTAGAAGTAGTAGTGGTTTGGTTGATTAGTCGGGTCGCATTGTTGTATTGGGAAAATAAAGGAGAGGCGTTAATTAACGTATCCTTTTCCTGAGAAAAAACACCTTGCAAAGGAAGGGAAACCCTCGGGGCAACAAAAACATAAGGTCTTATAGTCTTTGCTGAATTTGTAAAATATTGTGTAATAGGTATTTGTATAAGAAGTTCGCTATATTGTATGCTGCTATGGGCGAGCACTTCGATACTATGGTTGATAGAAATAGGAGTAACAAATCTGTTATTTAGTTTTGTACTACGGTTGGCATATATCACCTCTAAGCCGATGGCGTTGTATTCACCCAGCTTTTTTTGAACGGTAATACCCGCCAATGCATTGTTGAGTGCAGAAGAAAGGAAAGTGGAATCCAATGCAATGGTGGTTATGGGTTGCTCGAAGTTGGTGCTTGTGCCACCTTGGTGGAACCAGCGGGTAGCAGAGAGTCCTCCGATGATACCAACACTAAATTGGGCTTCTTTCCAAGGATTCTGTTTTTTGGGTAATGGCTTGGCGAACTGGGCGTTGACATTGCCCCCAATGACAAATAATGGGATGAGGAAAATATAGGCGAATCTTCTCATGGTTATCGGTTTTTGGACGGTTTAATAGACAATAAACAAAGTGTCGAAACTTATGGGGTTAATACCTGGTATAGTGGGTGTTTGTACATTGGCATTCGGGAAGTATTTCATGGTTTTTAAGCCACCTCTAATATTTGTGAGGTATTGGGGAATGCTATCATATACAATAGTATAATCGCTAACTGTGGGGGCATCATTATCAATGGTATCATTATCAATGGAATCTCTGCTAATTCTATCATTAACTATTCTGATGGTGTCAATGGGAAACCGATTATATACGACTTTGCCAGAGAGAATAACGGCATTCAGGGGTTGCAATTGCTGCTGTTCTTTTCGTACCTCATAGTAGTAGAGCGTAAAATAGGGGTCGTCACCCATAATATATGCATAACGTAGCACTTCAGGATCTATGGCTGTGGTACCGTTAAACGTAGTATCAAAAAAGATGGGCAATATGGTGTCGTTCAGGCAAAGTTTTTCCCATATCTTATTGTCAGACATTATCTTATATGTGTCGTCTGTGTTTGAACTCTCTATTGTGCCATTACCAAGTCTCTCTTTGAAAGACAGGCTTGTCATACCAAAACATTGGTTGTAAAATGCGAAAATAGTTGTGGTATCTTTGTTATAACAGCTGTCGAAAAGTATTTTCGGGGGATTCTCACCATAAAACAGATGGCTTTCACCTAAAGTTTCCAAAAGGTCTTGAGGCATATAATAGTTGATAATCGGGATGTCTTGGTGTCCATAGAAAAGGGTGGTGTTGTGATTGTTGGGGTCGTCTTTCAGGCATGAGGGAAAGAACAATAAGCCTGAAAAGAGGATGAGGATAAGTGTTTGTCTGATTTTCATCATGATGGTTTCGATTTTACTATTTGGTGTTGTTGCTATACAAAAGTATGGAATCGTGGACTTATAGTTTTAATTATACTTTCCCCATCTGATGCAAGCATCTTGGAGCGGTTTCTTGATGGGCAGCATGAAGGTGAGGGTGGCATGGGCATCCGCGCTATAGCGCAGATGGTTGAAGTCGTTGTTGATGATTTGTCCTTGCTTGAAGGTCATAAGGGCGTTCATATTGGCCGAAACGTCAAATTTAATGAGGATATAATAGTTGCTTATGTTGAATCTGAAAAGGGAGCCAATGCCGATGGTGCCTCCGAAATTCAACTTTCGATAGGTAGATACGTTGAAAGGTACTTGGTTATTGGAAGTGGGGAAAAGGGTATCCGTTGGAACTACGGGGATAGAAGGGTTAATAAGGGTATCGGTGATGGGAGTTAAGCCAAAGGCATCGTAGTATGAAGCGGTATATTCCATCTGGCTTTTGGTGATAGGCAGTATAAATGAAAACCGAGGCGCGAAGTAGACGTAAGGCTTGATGTTGTTTGTGGATGCCATGCCAAAGTAGTAGGTGATGGGAACGTATGCCTCGATGGTGCGGTAGTCGGCCAAAAACTCTTTTTTTATTTTTCCATATAAGACACTGTCGCCAAAGGCATCCCATGCGTATGGGAAATGGGGATCTACAAAGCCTAGCTTTACATTATGTTGCGCGTAGATCACATTCAGCCCTACCGAAAGGTTGCTTTTCAGCATGCGCTCCACGCCAATGCCGCCGAAGTAGCCCATGCTCTGGGTAAAGGGGCTGATACTGTCGAAAGTCTTGTAGTTTTGCAGATACCAATCAGATGCTTGTGTATTTTGGAAATGCAGCCAAGTAGTGAGATTGGCACCACCGATAAGGCCGACGTTCCATTTGGCATTGCTGGATTCATATTGTTCTCGTGGTGAGTTGAGTGGTTTCTTGAACTGCGCTGTGGCGGAGAGGGCAAACAAAGAAAACACTGAAACGAAAAGAAATCGGGTTAATATGAGTGAACGGTATTTCATTGAATTAGAATAAAGAGATTGGTGAATTATACGTGTTCTTTTAGAATGAAAAAACACAAAAGGTAATTATTTTATGGCTGATATTCTGTGTAATGGAACATGTCATGAATGGCGGGTAATCCTCCTCGTTTGCCTACGATATTATTGTATGAATCCATTGGTTCGAAGTTAGTGTATTGTTCAATACGAGAACCCCAATGGATGTTTTGGACTCCTTGTTCTGTCTTTATTCCAGAGATGATAATGCTTTCGATTATTATTAGAGAAAGACCTCCATTAATATTAGATACAATATGTGACTCTGATTCTGGTTCAATACGTCTTTTCCTTGATTGTTTATAGTAAATAGTAAACTTGGGATCATTTCCCATAATATAGATACTATCTTGAGTATTGGCAAATTCAATCATTTTTATGTTCAAGCCTTGGACAAATGGATCATAAAAGCGTTCGTATCTACAGGAATCGAAAACGCCTCTATGTTGACAGTAAAATGTAAATTGAGCAGGAGTTGGCCAAAAATTCTCAGGTCTTTGATCAGGCTTGCTATACATAGTTGCGTCAAACGGAATTTCGGGATGGTCTAAGTTGTGGATAAAGTGTATCAATTCTATAATATCAATACTAAAGGAATCGATTTGAGGCGGATTATCGCCAAAATTGAGGTAAGGTCCCATTTCGGCAATTAGATCGGCAGGCATCACTTCATCAATGCTGGGAATGGATTGTATGGCATAGTCAAGGCCAAACCGAGCTTCGTAATGGTGTTTGATATGCCATTTTGTTGTTGTTGTGTCAATATCTTCTTTTTCCAGTTTGAACCCGTAAGATGACTTGGTAGTAACTTCTTTTCCGTTGCGTACCCAATTAATAAAAGTGTAACCGTTTTTAGGCCATGCGGTCAGGACAAGTGAATCACCTTCTATGATTTCTCTGGATTCTAATAAAGTCATTGACTTATAGTTAAGTCTTTTGGATTGCTGGTCATCTCCATTTTTCCTCCATCTATAAAGAGTAATTGAATCATAAGCCTCTGGGGGAATAGCCTCGACGGAAAAGGGGATTGAATCATTATAATGGTATGCATCTGGAATATCCGGCAAATCTTTATCCTTGCTGCATGATGCGCAGAAAATGGCCGCAAGGCCAGTTAAAAACAAAAGATGCAATGTTGTTTTATTCATTGATTGAAAAGAGTTTTATAGATTATTGAATGATGACGACTTTCTTGGTAAACAATCGTTTGTTGTTGTTGAAAACAAAGAAATAGATGCCTTCGGCGTGTTGCTTCATAGTATAGTCATAGCTATAGCGGCTTGTCCCGATGTTGGTCTCGAATGCGTCAATTGGGTTTCCTGTCATATCGAAAACCTTTACATAAGTGAGGCCGTCTATATCCTCGAAGTCAATGCGCATCTGTCCATTGTTGGGGTTGGGAACGATGTTGACCTTGGCCGCCGCAGATTCGTTCTCGTCAACGTCCAAGAATGAGGACTTGAGGTAGATTTTGCGCTGAACACTGTTGCAATCATTGCCTATGGTGGCTGTGAGAACGACATAATCATCATCGCGGTCAGCTACAATTACCGTACATTCACTGCTGTAATACCCATCTGGCGTCAGAAAGGGGTCTGGAGTAATGTTAATAGTCCATGAGGTTTTGCTGATTTCCCATTTGCAGATGTCCCAATTACACTCGCTTTCGTTATGGCCTGACTCCGTCACCTTGAAAGTGTATTGGAAAGAGAAGAACTCTGTGTTAGTGACCACTGCAACGGTATCGGCATCGGCATAGGGAGCACCCCAAACGATTGCTTCGTCCTTGCATTCAATTTTTGCTGGTTGGGGGGAGTACATCATTTTCGTTACTGTGACCCTCATCGCAGTGTCACAACCTTGTATGGTTTGTGCGTATGGATTAGTTTCAGAGGAAAAGGTGTAGGTTCCTTTTTCTTTGAAATATGTCGTGTCCCCAAACCAAACGAAAGGAATGGAGTCACATTGGAAGTATGGATAGTTTTCGTTAATGGTAGCAACCCCATTCAGATGGTCATGAAAAACGGTAACCATAGTACTAATAGTTTGTTCGGTTTGACCGTCGCTGACATGGCAGGTATAAGTTGTGGTTTGTGAAGGAGTAGCAATAGGATTGGCAATGTTGGGATTGTTGAGTCCAGTTGTGGGTGTCCATGAGTAAGTATAATTGTGGGTACCGTATAAGGCGGTAGCGGTCAGCTGGGTACTTTCGCCTTCACAAAGGCTGTTGGGCTCGGCACTTGCCGTAACCGCCAGCGGACCACCATCGATGTAAACTGTGACTAGTGCGGAGTCAATGCATTGTCCTTGAGGATTGGTGACTGTGAGGGTGTAGGTTTGGTGGTTGGTGAGAACGACGGTTTGTGTGTTTTGTGCGTTGGGGTTGGTCACCATATCGGCAGGTTCCCAGTGGTAGATGAAGCCGCTACCACCTCCATCTCCGTTAAGTTGGGTGGATTGACCGTAACCGATAGTTTGGTCTTCTCCGGCATCGGCAATCGGTTGGGCGTAGACGGTTACGGTTTTTGTGATTTCGTCAGTGCATCTTCCTCGACCAGTCTGCACACTGAGGGTTACTTGATATTCGCCCGCTGTTGCGTAGGTGTGGTTCACGTTTGGCTCGTCGGAGGTGTAGCCGTCGCCAAAATCCCATTGGTAGTTTTCGATCTCATGACCCGCTGGTGCTGTTACTGCGGTGCTGGTCAATTGGGTCACATTGCCTTCGCAGACGGTGTTGAAGCTGAAGTCGGCCACTGGTTCAGCAAAGACGACGACAGTCGTAGAGCCGGAGGTCGTTTGTCCGTCAACAGCGGTCACGCAGGTGTAGGTGCCGCCCATCTCGTAAGTGCAGTTGGGAATGCTGGGATTCTGCTCGTTGGAGCTAAATCCGTTTGGACCGGTCCAGCTGTAGGACGCACCTGCTTGGGTGGTGACTGTCAGTCGGATGGTCTCACCAACACAATAAGGGCCACTGTTGTTAGCAATACCTGGAAGGATGCCACAGTCGGTGGTGCCAGGGCCAGAGTCTTCGGTCTTGGTGAATGTGATGACGCAAGGCTCGCGTGAGAAGTTGCAAATCATTGCGATGTAATACTCTCCAGTCTCTGGCATATGGTAATTGACCGTTCCATGGCTGGCTTGGTGCTCGTGCTCATTTTCTGGAAAACCTAAGAAGATATCTTCAGAATAATGAGCGGAGTAATTACAGTCGATGATTTTGTCAGTAGTCAACTGGCTCACACAAGGTGCTGTTGGGTCGTCGAAGGGACCCCACATACAAAAGTCAATGTCTCTTTCTTGGTTTGTATTAGGGTCATGGCCTTCCATATGGATGATGAATTGCCCAGGGGTGTTGATTCGCATATGGTACCAAGAAGGATTGTAGGAACTACCGATGCAGCCATCGTCAAAATCAGCATCTTCAAGATCATCAGCCGTTTGTGACGTTTCGGCAGCCTGAAACTGGATTACGTCTGAGGTGCAGAAGGGGTCGGAATTCACACAAGTGTTATTGACAGTGGTGGCTCTGTTGAAAGCAAGGTCCATTGTGATGGATGCGAAATGTGTAGGTGGGACGCTTGATTTCCATCGAATAACAAGGCCTTCAAGGTCAACCTTATCGATGAGTCTAAAGTCAGCAAAGATGCTATTGTAGAAATCTTCAAAAGTATCAAGGAAACTATCGTCGTGCCTGTCGCTGTTGGGTACAAGGGTAAATAAGCCAAATTGCTCATCAGGGGTGACGACGAAGCGGTCATCTTGATCGAGGTTATACAATAGGAATAACCTGAAATCAGGATTACCAATCTCAAAAAAGTCCAACAAAATGCCTTCGTCAGCATATTGTCTATAAGGTGTTTGTGCCCATTGTTTCAAGGGCATAGCCGTCAGCACCAGAACGACTAATGCGGCTTTTATGAATTTGTTCATCTTAGTAATATCTAATTCTATTAACTTGATGCAAATGATATTATTGTATGGTCAATATTATTGTATAACAATGACTTTCTTGGTAAGCACACGGTTGTTGTTTGAAATCACGAAGAAATAAATGCCATCGGCATACTTTTTCAAACTGTAGTCGTAGTTGTGACGGTTTGAGGTGATGGTGGTCTCGAAAGCATCAATCTGGTTGCCAGTCATATCAAATACTTTGACGGCAGTTCTGCCCTCCATATTCTCGAAATCAAGATGCATCTGGCCATTATTGGGGTTGGGTACGATGTTGACATTAGCAGCAGCAAGTTCGTTCTCGTCGACATCCAAGAAGGAAGACTTGAGGTAGAATTTCCTCGTAAACTCGCCGCAACTGTTTTTCGCTGTAGCTGTCAGCACTACATAGTTATCGTCACGGTCAGCAACAAAGACCTTGCAGAAGCTGCTTTTGTGGTCTGATCCAAATGTTGGGGTAATTTGCCATGAAGGCTTGCTGATGCTCCACACACACGTGTCCCAAATGCTACTACCTGTTTCTTCCACGAAAAAGTCATATTGGAAGGAGAAAAACTCAGTGTTGGTCACTACTGCAGCGCACAGGGCTGTATCAGGTACATTTGGGTCTTCGGGTAATCCAAATACAACTGTTGGGGTTTCGGTGGGCTTGATGATTTCTGGATATGGCGTATATCTCATATTATCAATGTGATAAGTTTGTTCACGGTAGCATCCTTCATCGGTTGTTCCTTTAAAGGTGTAAACTGTATTCATCGTGAATGTGGTGTCTTGTCCAAACCAAAAGACTGGCGTTTCATCGCAATCACCAGAAATGTATTTGTCCTCAAGAATCGACTGAGTGTTGATGGTCAAATGTAACTGGTACATCTGTTCGCAAGGGAAAGGATATAAAGAAACTGGGTGGTAATAATCACCTGATTGAGTGAAGGTCTCACCTGTCATCGGCCAAGTGTAACTGTCACAAGTAATCACTTCTTCAACAATGGTTTCTGGAATTTGTTGGAAATTCAGGTTGAGGCGGAAGATGCCTTCACAGTCAGATGTAGGAAGAGTGTCGGTATAGAAGCCGTCTTCGTGGAGAGTAATATGATAGTCGCCGATTGGATTCCAATCATAAGAGGGTGTGTCAGTGTAGCAGATGTATTCTGTTTTGACCTCAGGCATATAATAATCGCTGACCGTTAAAACCAGTCTGACGATGCTGTCGCAGCCGTGGATATCAGTGTCTGTTTCTGTAACATCGACATCATCATAATAACTCACACCGTAGAAGGTATATGGCAATTGTTCGGGGCAGAGGCTCACTTCCTTCAAGTCGATTTCGTTTTCAGGCCAAACAGTCAAGTTAAGTCTGACGATACTGTCGCAGCCATGGATGGTTTGCAGCGTATGAGGATAGCCTGTTGTGGAATAGTCGAAAGTAGTGCCAAAAAAGTTATAGGTCTCACCGAAGCAGATGGCTTCTTCAATGGTGGTCTCGTCGTAGATGGGGTAGTGGTCGAGATGTAAATATATGGTCTTGTCACACCCTTGATCGGTGACGGTGTCAATTTGGTAGGTTCCAGCATTATCGTAAGAGGCTCCGTGCCAATGGTAGACATCGCCTGGACATATTGTCATATATTCGTTTTCGACAATGACATCATTCACTGTTACGGTGACGCTGACGTTTTGCGAGGTCTGTCCATCGCTGACGTGGCAGGTGTAGGTGGTGGTTTCAGATGGTGAGGCGATGGGGTTGTAGATGTTGGGGTTGCTCAGCCCTGTCGTAGGTGTCCATGAATAGGTGAAGTTGCCTGTTCCGCCGCCAGCGTTGGCCGCCAGTTGTGTGCTGCCGCCTTGGCAGATGCTACTGGGACTGGCAGTGGCATTCACGGTCATAGCACTGCCGTTAATGTGGATGGTAACTTCGTCTGAACTAGTGCATTGCCCTTGCGGGTTGGTCACGGTGAGGGTATAAGTCTGGTCTTGGGTCAAGGTTACGGTCTGAGTGTTTTGGGAGTTGGGGTTGGTCACCATATTGGCAGGTTCCCAGTGGAAGTTGAATGTTCCAGCACCGCCCGATCCGCTCAGTTGGGCTGTACTTCCGTATGCGATGGTTTGGTCGGGACCGGCATTGGCGGCAGGTTGTGCATTCACGGTGACGGTTTGGGTCTTCGAACTAGTGCAAAGGCCATTGCCACAACTCACCGTAAGGGTCACTTGATATGAGCCTGCATTGGCATATTGGTGCGAAGGATTTTGATGGTTCGAGGTTTGTCCGTCACCGAAATTCCACTGATAGTCAGAAATTTGCTGTCCTGTTGGGTTGGTGGTGGAAGTGCTAGTGAACTGTGTTGCTTCGCCTTGACAGACGGTGGTGAAGTTGAAGTTGGCAGTAGGTTGGGGGTAAATCACCACTTCGGTTTCGGCACTGTTTGTAGCACTACCCAGGCTGATGGTGCAGGTGTAAATGCCAGCCATAGCCATAGTGCAGTTGTTGATGGTCGGGTTTTGTTGAACGGATGAGAAGCCGTTAGGACCTGTCCAACTATAAGAGGCTCCTGCTTGTCCGTTGGCAGTAAGGTGGATTACATCGCCAACGCAATAAGGGCCCTCATTGTTGACCAATGGTGGAAGGATGCCGCAGTCGGTTGTACCAGTGCCTGCTACTTTACTGAATGAGATGTTGCATGCTGCGTTAGAATAGTTGGTAATTACGAGAATGAAGTAGTCACCTGTTTGCGCTGAAGCAGGAATCAGGCAGTGTTCAGTAGATGCTGTTGAGTAGCTGCAACTTACCACTTTGTTTGAAGTCAAGCCGTTGGGGCAGGGTGATGTTGGGTCAGTGAAAGGGCCCCAGCAACAAAAGTCGATGTCTTTTGAGGGTGTACTGTACATATAGATATCGATATTGCCAGGGTTCAGTATACGCATATAGTACCAAGCTGGGTTAGGTGTGGTGCTGAGACATGAATAGTAAGGCCCTGGCTCGCCTGAACCAGCATTCGTACCTGCAGGAAATTCATACATTCCGTTATCAGTGCAGAACGGGTCGGCATTTGCGCAGGTGTTGTTCTGTCTTGACCTAATATAGTAATCCATCATAAGCGAAGATGTAAATTCATTGGGAAGAACCCCTTTGTATTCCGCAGCAACTTCAGCAGCTTGCTCTTTGCTCATACTTGAGAAATCACTGGCATTTTGTTCGCGAAAGTCAGCGAAGGTTTCTGTCAAATTGATTCCATCAAATGATTCGCTGGCACTAACTATGAAAATACCGTCACGCTCACTGTTAATGACTTCAAAACGGCCATCAGTTGTCAAATTGTAGAGGAAAAAGACACGTTCATCGAAGTTGGCGATGTTGGTGATGTCAAATGAAATCGTCGGCTCATTGTCCGCAATCTGCTTTGACTGGGCAATTGATTTCATAGGCATAAGAGCCACTAGCATTGTTGCCACAAGGAATTTGGTAAGTTTATCCATATCTGTTTGTTTTGATGATTATTACCGATTGTCTATATGGGTCGTATTTTCTTGTTTATCACAACACAATTATGTAAAAAAGCGCGTAAAGATACGCACTTTTTTGAAACCAAAAAGCAATTTTCTGCTAAAATGCTGATTTTTTGTGCTAAAACTGAAATATTTATGATTTTATGACTCTACGCTGGCCGTTTTGCTCCACCATAATTTGATACTTGTCCGAAGGTGGACCATTAAAGGAAAAAGACGTGTGTGTTGCGCTCCGAAATGATGTGCTTCCCACGGCGTCGAATACAAGGATGTTGAAATCACCTACTTGATTCATCTCGACTATGACTTGGTTGGTGTGGGATTGGGGTTCAAGGTCAGCTCGTTAGTCTCGTCCAGATAGGGCGGTGACCTGATTTAATCGATGCAGTCGCAGTCGACACCAATGTCAATGGAGTTGTCTTTGGCGTATTCCCATTTTATGGAAAAAACAATGTGAAATGTTCATAAATGCACAAAAAGAGCCGCCAAACTGCAGCTCTTTTTGTTCCACTCAGTCCTGTAGGGGCGATATGCCAGTAAACAGGCGACGTAAGTCCTTACTTTTACGCATAGCCACGAGGACGCAGCCACACAGGCACTCAGCCATATAGTATCACACAATACCTGTAAATCCCATAAACGCCAAAGCCAAAATGCCGGCTGTAATCAGGGCGATTGGGGTACCCTTCATACCCTTGGGAGGCTCCATCAGGTCGATGTGTTCGCGGATGCCTGCGAAGATGATCAAGGCCATGGCGAATCCGAGGGCAATGCCAATGGCATAGACGATAGACTCGCCGAGGCTCAGCATATGGGTCACTCCGCCATAGTTGAACTCTTTCGTGACCACGGTCAACGAAACGCCAAGGACAGCGCAGTTGGTCGTAATCAGCGGCAGGAACACACCAAGGGCGGTATACAAAGCTGGGCTGATTTTCTTCAGTATGATTTCCACCATCTGTACCAAAGCGGCGATGATGAGGATGAAGGCTATAGTCTGTAAGAAGGTCAGCTTCAAGGGAATCAGGATGTACTGGTTCGTCAGCCAGGTCACGAGGGTGGCTAAGGTCAACACGAAGATGACGGCTGCGCCCATACCCAAAGCGGTCGAGGTCTTCTTAGAGGTGCCCAGGAAGGGGCAGATACCCAGGAACTGGGAGAAGATCACATTGTTGACCAAGATGGTCGATAAGATAATGATAAGGTATTTCATGGCTTAGTGACTTTCTTTTTTGAGTTTGTTGACGATAGCGATAACGAAGCCGAGGCAGATGAAGGCGCCGGGAGGCAGGATGAACACCAGGATGTTGGCCGTCTCAGGCAGGATGGTAAGGCCGAAGATGGAGCCGCTGCCGAGGAACTCACGGATGCAGCCCAACAGCGTCAATGCGAGGGTGAAGCCCAAGCCCATGCCGAGGCCGTCCAACAGCGAAGGCCACACGGGGTTCTTCGAGGCAAAAGCCTCAGCACGACCTAACACGATGCAGTTCACCACGATGAGGGGAATGAACAGGCCGAGAGTCTCATAGATGTCGGGCACATAAGCCTGCATGACGAGTTGCACCACCGTCACGAAGGAGGCGATGACCACGATGAAGCAGGGGATACGCACCTTGTCGGGGATGAAGCCCTTCAAAAGTGAAATGAAGATGTTCGACAGCACCAGCACGAAGGTGGTGGCCAAGCCCATCGACATGCCGTTGATGGCGCTGGTGGTCGTTGCCAAGGTCGGGCAGCAGCCCAACAGCAGCACCAGGATGGGGTTTTCTTTGATGAGGCCTTTGGTAAAGGTTTGCAGGTTGTTACTCATTGGTTTTGTCCTCCTTCCGTTTCATTGTTCTCCTCAGCGGGAGTAGTTTCCATAACGGTAACTGCTTCTTCGGCGGGAGCGTTGTTCATGAATTGTGCCTTGTTGGCCATGAAGGCTTGGTAAGCCTTGTCGACCGCCTTCGAGAAAGCTCTCGAGGTGATGGTGGCCGCAGTGATGGCGTCGACATCGCCGCCGTCTTTCTTGACGATCAGCTTGAAGCCGTTGGGGTTCTTGTCGACGAACTGATCCTTGAACTTACCGGTCATGTTGGCGCCGAGGCCAGGGGTCTCAGCGTGCGACAGCACCGATGTGCCTTTGATGGTGCCGTCGGCGAGGAAGCCGACCATCATCTCGATCTTGCCACCGAAGCCGCCTTCGCTGGTCTTGACGGCAGCACCTTTAAAGTTGCCATTGGCGTCAAAAGCGAGGTTGCAGGGGAAGGTCATGTCGACACCTTCATAGGTGTATTGAATCGTGTCAGCTTTATAAGTGATTTCTCCATCAAGCGGCAACACGGCCTGGATGGCTGCTTCGTTCTTCTTCTGGTCGACTTGGGCGATGGTGTCTTTGGTCACGCCATAAACCAAGCCGAGTACACCGCCCGACACCGCTGCGATGACGAGCAGGGCCACGAGCATATTAATTAAAGTGGATGGTTTCTTTGCCATGGCGATTAGTTTTTAGAGGGTTTGACAACACCGAAAACTTTGGGCTTGAAGGCCTTGTTGATGAGCGGCGTGAAAGCGTTCATAATTAAGATAGCGAACGACACACCCTCAGGATAGGCGCCCCACAGACGGATGATGACGGTGATGGCACCGATGCCGAAACCGAACAATAGTTTGCCTCGGACAGTCATTGGCGAAGTCACCATGTCGGTAGCCATGAAGAAAGCACCGAGGATGAGACCACCATACACCAGATGATACCAAGGAGCGATGTATTGGGCCGGGTTGATGAGGTAGCAGATGCCAGTGAAGATGAACACGGTGAGCAGGATGCTCAATGGCGTCCAGATGTCAATGACCTTACGGCAGATGAGGTAGATGGCGCCAAGCAACAAGGCAATGGCACAAACCTCGCCGAAGGCACCGCCACGGTTACCTAACACCATGTCGAGGAACTGCAGGTTGCCAGCTTCAGCCAACGAGCCGACGCCAGCTTCTTTCAGGATGCCGAGCGGGGTGGGACCCGTGACGGCGTCGGCGAAGAAGCCTTTGTCAAAGATAGGTGCGGCCTGCGGCCAGGTGGTCATGGCGGTCGGGAACGACACGAGCATGAACACACGGCCTACCAAGGCGGGGTTGAAGGGATTCTTGCCCAAGCCACCGAATGCCATCTTGCCGATGCCAATGGCGACGATGCTACCCACGATGGCCATCCAGATGGGAAGGTTGGCGGGCACATTGAAGGCCAACAAGAGACCCGTAAGTGCGGCCGAACCGTCGTTGATGGTCAAAGGGCCTTTGATAAGGAATTTCTG
>JAEEGK010014948.1_pt1 | contig 17286 bp, 9 predicted proteins | sample 8958771 | NCBI WGS metagenome assembly JAEEGK01 (sample SAMN16246547, study PRJNA631951) | gut metagenome | biome: gut microbiome; feature: rumen; material: SC-attached | host: Bos | place: Iran: Karaj | collected 2018-10
TTAATCGAATTTTGAAATTCTTCAGAAGTAAAATATTCATTTAAAATATCTTTATAAGTTAAACAACTTATAGCACTAAATCCAGATTTTTTTGAAATATCAGGATTATCATCAAGATATTTTAACACTTTCATATTTTTTTCAAATTTAGAGTGGTCTATTTTTTTTTGTTTAGAATCATTTAATTCTTCTGAAAAATCTTTTTCTAGAATTTCTCGATATTTCAAATTTAAAACTTGATTATTTTTTGCTCTTGAAATATTACTTACAAAACTTTGAGGAAGTAAATCAAAAAATTCATTTGAACCTGATTGTTTTAAATTTTCATTAATTATATTTTTTAAAGTTTTATGAAATCTTGCTTTTATTTTTTTTCTTATATCATCAGGTTTAAATTTTCTTTGTTTTCTTTTTCTTCCTTTTTTTCTTGAATCATTATTACTTATTTCATTATTATTATTGTTATTATTCTTCACATTAAAATATATAGTATTATGTTGAATATTACAAATAGAAGTTAATATTATAACATTATTTGAATTATGATTAAACTGTGAAAAAAAATTTGAATAACCTTCTTTAAATAATCTATTTTTAGATTTAGTGAATATATTTTTTTTTTTTAAGAATGAGTTTTTTTCAAAAAAAATATTATTGCTTTTTTCATTTAAGAGTTGTTCACATTTTAAATTGAGATTAAATTTAATTTTTTTTTCATCATATCCATATTTAGGATTTTCAATAATACAAATTGGATCATTATTAGGAATTACTTTAACATTTTTATTAATTTTTATTGGAGTTATTGTTGATTTCTCATAATCAAAATATAAATTCATATCTTTCTCAATTGGTTCATATTTTGAAACATCAAATACTTTAAAAAATGTTTGTTCAAAATTTTTTGAAGATTCATCTTCATTAAATATTTCATCTTCAATTGAATTTATAGAAGGAATTGAAAAAGAAGCAGGAAACATAAAAAAATCATTTTCATTTTCATTTCCATAATCATAATCAAACATAATCTAAATTTAATTTAATTTTATAAATCCTAAATATGATAAAATATATAGATTAATTAAAATTAATTTGTTGTAGTTATGATGGTTTTGAAAATCAAAATAAATAATAATAAACATAATTATTAATTTAATAATAAATAGTATTTTTATTAATCTAATAAAGTTGATTATGTTTATTAAATTATATATCAGACTTTTGTTAAAAAATTTATTTTTAAAGGATAATTTTTATTCTTTTTATTTAAATTAAATTATATTTTTTTTGAGTAAAACAAAAAAGGAAATTATTATTCAAATATAATTTAAATGGAGGAAATATTTATAGAAAAAAAAAACATAAATAAGAAAAATAAACTTTTTGATATACATAAAGATTTAAATGTAATAAGAATAAATCTTAAAGAAATATTTAATGAATCTAAAAACAAAATAAATAGGAAAAACAAGAAAGATATAAATAATTCAATTACAGAATCAGATTCTGATATTGAAGAACAAAATATAAATTTAATTAAAAATAATAAAAATGTTTCAAATAAAAATAAAAATAAGCATAATTTATCTAAGATAGAAAAAATATTATTAATTAAAGGAATTTATAAATATAAAAACAACTTGAAAAAAATTAAAAAATATATGATTAATAAACCAATTTCTCATTTAAGAATAGGTGCTCAGAAATTTTTTAAAAGAATAAAGAGAATTGTAAAAGATTCAAAAGATGAAAATTTTATTAAATCAAAAGTTGAATTATTATTAAAAAGAGAGTTAAAAAAAAATTATGAACCATCAAATTTACCAAATTTTATTTTATTTTTAATAGAAAATGTTTTATCAATTAATAAAAAAAAAAAGAAAAATAAAAAGGATAAATTAGAAAAAATAAATAAAAATGAAATAAATAATGAGTTAACAACAGCAACAACAAAAAAATCAAATGAAATATTAACTAAAATAAATAATAATGCAGTAAATAAAAGTGATTATTCAAATTCTTTAATGAATAAAACATTATTTTTAAATGAAAATGATAATTATCTAAATTCAATAAATATGAAAAATGAAAATAATATTGTAAATAATAATAATAGTAAAGATAATAATGGTAATGATAATATAGTTTTACATTCAATTAATATAAATAATCCTTTAAAAAAGGAAAAATTATTGATTGATGAATTAACAATTCAAAATGATATTTTTAATTTTGGTGATTCAATTATTAATCAATCATTATTTTATCCAGAAAATGATATTTTAGATAATCAAATTTTAAAACTGAATGATTCAAACATTTTAATTGATGAATTTTTTAAATAAAGAAATAATATAATATTATATATTATATAACATTTAACAATATAAATAAACACCAAAAATAATAAAATAATCAATTAAAAAAAATTTTTATAAAAAAAAAGAAACAAAAACAAAAAAATAAAAAAAAAATAAAACAAAAAAATTAAAAAAAAATAATAAAATAAAATGATATTATAAAATATAAGCGAAATAAATAAATCAATAACATATATAAATGTCAACAGAACTCCAATTCTCAGCAATCAAAGATGAACTTAATAATCTTTGTGATGGTGTAATCAAAAAATACTTAGAAGGAAAAAATTATGATCAAAAAGAAGCACAAAGCTGGTGTAATCAAATTTCTGATGAAATCATCAAAACACTTCATTCTCAACAAAGAGGATTTAAATTTATTTGTAATGGAACAATCTTTCAAAAAGGAGATGCTTCTCTTCATTTTAGTTCAACTTGTTTATGGAATCCTAATACTGATGGTTCTATTACAGTTAAATATGAAAATGAACAAATGCATTGCTTCATTTGCTTGTTTGGAATTGCTCCATAAAATATTACTTTTTTAACATAATTTAATAAACTTTCTTTTAATTTAAGAAAATTTATTTAATCTGAGAATATGTAAAAATTTTTTTTTTTTTTTGTTATTTATTTGGATTTTTATAATTGTATTTAGATTTTTAATATTTTTTTATTTTAATTTTTTAAATTTTAAATTGTGTTTTTTTTTTTCTGTTGTTTTAAAAAGGCAATAAAACGAATATTTTTATTTTTTTTATGTTATCATATCATATAATGTATGAGTAATTATGATAATGATAATATTAAATAAATAAAAATCTAAAAATGTAGAATTATTAGGTTTAAATTTTTAATAAATAATTCAATAAATTTAAAGTAAAAATATTCAATCATTTATTGAAATATTTAAATCTTTTAAAAATACCTTCAATTTAAAAAGAAATATAAATATAAATATATTAATATTAAAATTATAATTCTTTACTAATACTTCACATTTTCCTTTAACACAAAAATGTTTCAAAATTCTTTTCATTTAATATTCAACTATAAATAATATAAAATTCTTTTCCTTCTATAAAAAATTTTTCATAATATCATTAAAAGTTTTATTTTGAATTCATCACTTATTGCAAAAGTAATATGAGAAATAATAATAACTAATTTTTTATTTGTTTTTAATATAATTACTATTTAAGTTCTTTTTCCTTTTTTTTTTAATTATTATTACTGTCTCAAGTTTTATATTCATTTTTTCCTTTATTAAATTGTTCCTTTTATTTTTTTATCAATTCTTAATCTTTTAATTTTTTTGTTCTAATAATAAATTATATATTTATTTTCTTTTTCATTATTTTTAATATCATTATATAAATAATTATTCCTTTGAAATTTTTTTATCATTTGGAGATTTTCATTAAAAACTTCACTATATTTTATACTAAATTAACAAATTCATTATTCTTTTTTTCAGAAAACCTAATTACTAAATTCAAATAAGGAATTATTTTCATTTATTAATGATTTATTTCCATAATTAATAATAAATTATATTAATTAATTTTTTAATTTAAATTAAAAATTCATTCAATAAAGAAAATAATGAAAATATCAAATTAATGGATGTGGTATTATGTTATAATCAATTATCATTACTTTTTAATATTTCACCATATATGCCAATTTCATATTTAAGAAAATTAGCATCAAAAACTTTTAAAATACCTGATTTTGCTTTAAATTTAATATATGAAGATAAAAAAATTACTAAACAATATAATGAACAATCTTTAAAAGATTATTTTGGTAATATAACAACAATTGTAATAAAAATTAATGAAAATGAAACACAAATAAATATTCAACAATTATTCACTACAACAAGATCTATTCAAAATAAGAAAATAGTAAAAAATATTGAAACAATTGAACCATTTTCAAAAAAGGAAATTAAATTTCCAATAAATAATATTCCTCAAAAAATATTAAAAAGAAGAAATAAATCTGATTTTTCAATTGGTCAAAATAATACAATTTCATATTTTGAAAAAGATAATTGTCAAGAATGTTTAAAAAATCCTGTAATATGTTATTGTAGAGATGATAATAGTTTTTTATGTCAAAATTGTAAAAATAAAAAACATATAAAACATAAAATTATTAATATTGAAAGAAATAATATTGAACAATGTTTTTATGTTTATCAAAAAATTCTAATTGAAGAATTAAAAGAACAAGAAGATATAATTTATAAATTATCATTTAAAGAAAAAAATCATGATGATAAAAAAAAAACTGAAGAATTAATTCAATTACTTCAAAAAATATTTGATAAAGAACAAAAAATATTAAATTTTTATCCATCACTTCCATTAGAAATATTTTTAGAAAAAGATTATACAGAAATAAAAAGAAATATATTTGATTTAAAAGATAAAGTAGAAAATAAAAATTTATATTCTTATAAAGATAAATTAGATGCATTTAATTCATTACAAATAAAAGATATGGAAATAAGGGATAGTCAAACAGATATTAATGCAATAAAAACAAAAATTCGTTTTTCTCAAGTTATAATATCAGTAATTGAATCAATAAAAAATAGTTTATTAAAAGTATATAAAGATATGAAACAAATATTAAATGAAAATAAAATGAATCCAATTGGTTTAGTGATAGATTTAAAAAAATTTATGTTAAAACAAGAACAAAATTTTGATTTTGTATTAGACGAAATTAATGAAACTGAAATTAATGAAAATGAAGAAGAATTTGAAGAATTTTTAAGAAAAACAAAATATAATAGAATAATAACTGATAATGATTTAAGTAATAATATTCAAAAATTACCTTTATTAAAAACATTTTCAAATCAAAGTATTACAAATTCAATTGATTCTTCAAAATATGAAAATTCATCAACTCAAAATTTAAAATCTGACATTTTAAAATTAGATTTAAATAGTAATTTTTCACATTCTTCAGATGATAAAAGTAAAAAAGAAAGAAATAATTTTTCTCCTATTAATACATCTCATACTTTAAAAAATAAATCAAGTATTTTGGCTTCTCAAACTTTAAATAATAGAAGTAGAAATAATAATAGAAAAATAAATAAAGATGAATATGAAGTTGAAATGAAAAATATTAGAGATTTTAGATTAAGTAGAGCTCTTTTAAATAATGATGGATCTAATAAAATAACTGATATTAAAAAGGAAAGTATTAGATTAAGTATTTTTTTAAAGAATAAAAATAAAATTAAATCACCAATTGGTTTTATGAAAGTAAGAAAAAAAAAGAAAAAATATTAAATATACATATTTAATTAATTTTTTTTCTTATATAAATAAAAAAGATTATAAAAAATTTACAAAAAAAAATCAATATCTTGATTAAAAATATATAAAAACAAAAAAAAATATAATTTCCTAAAATAAAGAATTTATTTATTATATTATTAAAATAAAATAAAAAAACAAAAAAAAAATTTATGACATATAAATAAAAAAAAAAATCATAAATTATTAAAATAAAAAATTTAATTTTATATTTAAAGATGACATCTGAAACAGAAAAAAATCACACAAGAGAAGAATATGTATACTTAGCAAAACTATACGAAAGAGCAGAGAGATTTGACGATATGGTTAAATTTGTAAATAAATTTGTAGAAATGGATCCAAAATTAACCCATGAAGAGAGAAACATTCTATCAGCAGGATATAAGAATGTAATATCAAACAAAAGAGCATCATGGCGTTTATTAAATTCAATGGAGAAAAAAGAAGAAAAAAAAAATTCAACTCAAATAAATTACATAAAAGAAATAAAAACAAATATAGAAAATGAATTAACAAAAATATGTAATGAGATACAAAATGTAATAGATCAATATTTAATTCCAAATGCATCTGATGCAGAAACAAAAGTATTTTTTCTTAAATTAAAAGGAGATTATTTTAGATATAAATGTGAATATGCAATTGGGAATGAATTTGATTCTGCAACTGCAAAAAGTGAAGAAGCTTATAAAGAAGCTTATTCTATTGCTGAAAATGAAATTCCTATTAGTAATTCTACTAGATTAGGTCTTGCTTTAAATTTTTCTGTTTTTTATTATGAAATTAAAAATATGAAAGAAGAAGCTTGTAATATTGCAAAAAATGCTTTTGAAGAAGCTATGAAAGTTTTAGATGATTTAGAAAAAGTTAAAGCAAAAGATACTTTACTTATTATTCAATTACTTAAGGAAAATTTAATTTTGTGGAATAATGAAATGACTGAAGATGAACAATAAAAGTTATTTTTTTTTTTTGTCTTTTTTTTCTATTTTTTTTTTGTTTTTTTTTTATTGTTTTTGGAAAAAATTTTTTTTAAAATATTAATAAATTAAAAAAAAAGAATATTTTAAATTTTAAATTGAGTGATTTTTTTTTATATTAAAATAAATTTTATATATTTATGTTATTTTTTAATTTTAAATTTTATTTTATAGTTTTCTATTTTAAATTTTAATTTAAAATTCAAAAAAAATAAAAAAATTCAAATATAAAAAATTACAAAAATAAAAAAATAATTTAAATACAAATTAAATATTAAAAAAATATAAAATGACAGACGAAGACAGTGTAAACGTTGAAGAAGTATTAAAATACAAAATGATATTTGTTGGTGATCAAAGTACAGGAAAATCATGTATATTAAATCGTTTTGCAAATAATCAATTTGATGAACAATATCAAGCAACAATAGGATTAGATTTTCAAAGTAAAAATATAATAATAAAAGATCAAGATGTAAGAATTTTATTATACGATACAGCAGGACAAGAAAAATTTCGTTCATTAATTCCAATGTATATAAGAGAAAGTCAAATTGTTTTATTTGTATATGATATTACAAGAAAAGATTCTTTTAATAGTATTCCAAAATGGTTTAGTGATGTTTTAGATATTAAATCAAATGAAGCTGTTTTTGTTTTAATTGGTAATAAAATTGACTTAGAAAATGAAAGAAAAGTTTCTTTTAATGAAGGAAAAAAATTTGCTGATGAAAAAAATATTATTTTTGGTGAAGTTAGTGCAAAAACTGGAGATGGATTTGAAGATTTATTTAATAATCATATTTTTGAATTGTTGTATGTTAAATTTAAAAAAGATTTTGATAGAAAAAATTTAATTGATGCTGGTTATGATTTAAATGTTAATGAAGATGAAGATAATAAAAATAATAATGTTAATTATGGGGGAAGTAATAATATTAAAATTGAAGCTAAAGATGAAAAAAAAAGGGAGAAAAAGAAAAAAAAATGTTGTTAAATTTAATAAATGTTTTTTTTTAAATATTTTAATATAAATAAATATAATAAAAATATTCAAATTTTAATTATAAATTAAAGAGTATTTATTCTATTTGAAATTTTGTGAAATCTATAAATTAAAAAGTTAATTATAGTATATTATATATAATTTTAATAGTTGTTTTTTTATGATTAAAAATATAATATTTTTCAATTTCTTTTTTTTTTGAAACTTTTTTTATATAAATAAAATATTTTTATATATTTTTAAATATAAATTATTCTATATTAACAAAAATTATCTTATTTTTTATTTTGCATTTTTTATGTAAAAAAAAAATCAAAACTTTTTTTACATCAAAAAAAAACTTTTTATAAATCAATAAACAATAAAAATTAAATCAACACTTTTTTTTTTTAATCATATTTTTATTTGTACTTTTTTGAATCGTTTTATTTAAATTTATTTCATTATGAAATAAATTATAACATTCTTCAGCAATAAAATAAAACATTTCATCAATACCTTTATTTAATTTTGAACTAGTTTCAAAATAATATCCTATTTTATTTTTTACAAAATGTTCAAAATAATTTAATGCAAAAACTCTTTGTTCTTCATCATCTAAATCAATTTTTGTACCACATATTACAAGAAAACTTTTACTTTGTATATTATCATTAATTTCTTTTAACCAATAATTAAATTCTTTATAATCATTTTGAGAAAATAAATCAATAACAAAAATAATACAATGAGCATTTTTAATATAAACTGGAGCTAAACTTCTAAAACGTTCTTGTCCTGCTGTATCTGATATTCTTAATGTAACTTTTAATTGTTCTTGAATTTTATTGCCTTTTTTTACTATAATATTTACATCTTTTAAAGTTGTATTTACTCCTATTGTTGCAAATAAATTTTGAAATTTATTATTTATATATCTTTCTAATAATGTTGATTTACCTGCATTTGTACTTCCAATTAATGCAATTTTAAATTCATAATTTGTTTCATTCATTATTTAATTTATTTGAAAAATTTAATAAATTAAAATAAATATAAATTATTTTTTTATGATTTTTAAAAATTAAATTTCTAAATAATAAAATAAATTATTGTGATAATAAATTTTTATAATTCAATTCTTGCACATTGATCATTGAATAATGTAATTTATTTTTTTTATCTTTACAACAACAAAAAATAAGAGCACTAAGTAATATTATAATTATTACAAAAATTATTGCAATATATAATTTATAATCCTTATAATAAAATATTTTTGTTTTTATTTTATCAGAAAATGGATAAAATTTGACATAAGGAACATCTGATTTAGAAATACCCATTACACGATATACTAAATTATTCCTTTCATCTAAAATTTTTAATTTATTTTGAAAAGTTAAATCAATATATGATATCTTATTTTTTTTATTAATATTTAAATTTTTATATTTGAAAGAATATCTTTCAGCTTGAAAATCTTCTTTATAATAAAGATAAAAATTTTCTAAAAAATTACATTCATGTTCTAAATGAGGTTTATGTAATTTATTAGTAATAACTAAATAATATTCAATTTCTTCATCATTAGAAAATAATGGAAAACTAAATCTAAAAGTGTTGCTATTAATAATTTCTAAAGATATATCATTTAATATTGAATTATTATATGTATAATTCTTTTTTAAATAATCATAATCATTATAAATATGATAAGATATAAATCCTTCACCAGTATATGATAAAATTTGCTCATAATTATTTATACTCATTTTAAAAAATGAAGGTTGAGAATATTTATAATTATTATTTCCTAATGTTAAGTTAATTTCTTTACATGGTAATATAAAAAAATTTGCTTTAAAAGTATTAGTAAATTTAAAAATTTGATTATTTATATTATTAGTTTTTTTTGGTAATTGAATGAATGTATCTTTTTTTAATTCATTATGATAAGTTATTTTAAAATAAAACATTGCTTTACTCTTTAATGCTGGAATATAAAATAATTGATAAAAGTATTTATTATCTGAAAATTTGAAATTATTTGATTTTAATCTTTCAAAATCAAATAAAAAACTTTCATTATTAATACGTTCATAATACTTTAATCTATTAGGAATCTCTTCAATTGATTTATATCCTGAATCAACATAAATATTAAAATCAATCATAGAAGAAGTTACTGTAATTTCTTTTTGTGAATGAATTTTAAAAAAATGTTCAGAAGTTAAAAATAATATATATTTTTCATTTCCATCTGTGGTTATTTTTATTGGATAATTATTAGGTTCATAATTTATATTTATTAATTTTTTTGGGATTTCGGCTTTTATTCCAATAATTGAATTCAATGATTCTGCTCCTCTAATATATATAGTAAATTTATTTGATGTTATTGGAATTTTTCTTATTGTATTTTTTTTCATTGAATAGTCTTCATAATTAATTTTAAAATTAAAATCATTATCTGATAATAAAATTATTGCTATATTACCATTGTTTAAATAATAACCTAATTCAAATTGTTCATACCAATTTTTAATTTTATAATATGAATAATTTCCGTGTCCAATAGATTTATTATAATTATTGATAAATGTATATTCAATTTCAAAAGTTTTTTGATGAACACATTCAACTGAAAAAATCGCATAATTATTTGTATAATAATCATTGTTTACTAATTCTTCAAAATTTTCAGATTTATCTAAATCTTCAAATTTGTCTAATGAATTTTTTTTATAATATTTGAAAGATTTATATTTATCAAAATTAATATGAATTATAACACTATCATTTGTATTTAAAATATAATAATTTTTATTTATACAACTATAAGATATAGAATAATAATATTTTTTTAAATTAAAAACATTTATATTTTCATTTCTATTAATAACTTTCATTCCAATATCAATTGTTTCTTCATATGAAAAAATATTTTTATAAATAAGTATTATAAATTGTTCATCAAAGTAATCTTCATAATTATCAGATTCATATAATTTGAATATTGTATTATTTAATATATTTTTTTTTTTATAACTTTGATTTTCTTGAATAAATAAAGAAACTCTATTTGACTTAGATATTAAAAATAAATAATAATTATCTCTAATATTTTTTAATTGTGTAAAAAAAACTTTAATTTCATTTCCCTTTGCATAATATGAATGACTTTTATTTTCTAATCTAAATGGAATAGATAATTTTTTAATTTCAAAATAATCATTAATATATTCATTCGTATTAAGATAAAACATAAATACATTTTTTAAAAGTTTATTTGTAATTTTTTCATATTTTAAAATATTATATTCATCATCAAATTCAATAATTTCACAATCACTTTTAGTTTGCTTAGTCAGCGTTACATTAATAACTGTTTCTAATTTCACTTTACAAATAGCACTTATTTTTTTTTTAAATATTAAATAGTAATGTGATGTAAATTGAGAAGTGTCTGAAATTTCAAAATCTGTATCATAATCTAAATAAACATAATTTTCGGAAATATAATTGCTAAAATATAATTTTAGAGGTTTCCCTTTTTCAAATTTATAAAAATTTTGGGTAAAACAAAATTTTAAAAATATTAATATTATGATGTTTGATATCATTTTTTTATATTTAAAATTATTTTTAATATTTATATATCAAGTATAAAAATCCTAAAAAAAAAAATTTCTTTAAATTAATTATATATAATTTATATTTAAAAATAATTAATATTTAAAAAAATGAAAAAATAAAAAAATAATTTAAAATAAAACAAAGAATCAAATGTCAGAAGAACAACAAGAAGATAAAAATGTTGAAATAATAAATGCATATGAAAAAAAAGAAAAAAATGAATTTAGTTTTAAATATTTTATGCAAACAATACCAATATTACCATTTAATTTAGCTTTAATGATTTTATTATGTAATATATGTTTTCCTTCATTAGGAACATTTTATATGGCTTGTATAGGAAATAAACCAAAAAAAATTCAAATTATAGTTGGAATAATTCAACTTTTTTTAACTCCTTTAATTATTGGTTATATTTGGTCTATTTTTTGGGGAATTAAAGCAATTAATATTTCTTATTCTTCTCCTTGTGAAGATAAAAATCAAAAAAATCAATAATTTATTTTGTTTGTTGTATTTATTTGTTTTTTTATTTTTTTAATTTTAAAACTAATTTTTGCTATTTTTTATCTTTTTTTTATTTTTTTTTGAAAATTACTAATTTTCTCTTTTATAATATACTTAAAATGTTTATGTTTTTTTAATATTTTTTTAATTTTTATTTTGTTATGATATATTTGGAATAAATAAAATTAAATAAAAATTTTAATATTTTATTTTGGAGAAGAAGAAGAAATATTAATAAAAAATAATAAATCTTTAACCCAAATAATTTAATTGAATTAATTCTTTGAAAAAAAAATATATTTGACCACTTTTTAAATTGTTTAAATTTTTATAGATTACAAAAATTAAATATGAAAAAATTAAAAATAGAGAAAAAAATAAGCTATTTAAGCTATTTTCTATATAATTAATGTAACAAATTTAATATTAAAACTATTGTTACATTATATATCAATAAAATTATTGTATAAATAAATCTCTATTTTCTTTAGATATAAATAAATTTGTAAAAAGCTATTAATACCTTTATTTATATACCGAATAAATTTTAAGAAATATCATTTATTAAAATTTAACAGTTGTTACAATCCTTTTTTCTTAATTTTAATTTTATTTCGTTTAACATAGGATTTTTTATTTTTTTCAAATCCATTGGAGGTAGATTTTTCATAGATTCTCTTCCTTTTTGTGCTATTATTGATAAAGACAATTCATCTATATCATTTTTGATTATTATTTCATTTTTTGACTGAGGGTAAGATGACATTTTATAATATTCAATCCTAAAATTTATAACTCAAAAAAATATAAGATTTAAGTAGCTAAAAATAAAATTGAGTGTTTAGATTAAATATTAATGATTAATACAATATGAAATATTTAATTAAATGATTCTACTTTTGAAAGAGAAAAAATTAATAAATATTTATGCTAATAAGAAAGTTTATATTACGTTATATTATTCATTTAAATCAAAATTTGTTAATTCTTAAATTTTATTCCTTTAATTAACGCAAAATAAAAAAATTATATTTATTTTAATTAACGGATATCCAATTTTTAATTTATTTTATTATTAAATATCAATCTATAAGAAATATTATGTATCTAATCAAAGAAATTTTTTTTATTCAAATTGAATATTAAATATTTCAAAAAATACTATTTATATTTTTTATATTATTATATATTATATATTTATACATTATGGAGTCTTATAATATAAAAATTAAAACTTTACAAACCAATTTTTATTAATATAAGTTTTAATTATCTTTTTAATTTAAGTATATCTTTTATATATATTATTATTATTTACATTTTTATTTTTCTCTTAGTTAAAAACATTTTTTCATTTAATATAAATTAAAAAATGTTTTCATCTTTTTTAGTATTAAACATAACATTTGATAATCTATTATCAAAATCAGTATTTTTTTCCTTTGAACATTCTAATCTAACTTGAGAACTTTTTGATCTTTTCATTAAAGTATTTTCAACAGTATTATTAATTTCAATTATATTATCATTATTATTTGAAGAAAAAATACTAATTTTACTAATACTTTTATTTTGTAAATTAGTTAAATGAAAAATATTAGAATATTTATTTCTATTATCAATAAATTGTTCTAAAAATAAAGGATCATTTTCCTTATTCATAATTTTTCTTAATAAATGAACAGAAAGTTGTGAAGTATAATTTAATTCTAAAGAACTAATCATATAATCAATTAAAAAACTAATACTAGTAACTAAAGTAATACTAAAATAAATTTTAGGACATTGTAAAGAATGAAAGACAACAGCAAAAGAATTAAACATTGTCATAAAATTAACAATAACAATAAAAATAAAATAAAAAATAAAAGAAGTAACAATCATAATTAAAGGAAATAAAAAAGTAATATATCTCATATTTAAAAACAAAGTCATATTAACAGAAATAATAATACAAGTATAAGTTTTAAAAGACATATACCATAAAGTACCATAATCACCTCTTTTATTAATTTCACTTCCTAAATCACAATAACAAACAACATAAAAAATAACAAAAGCAGCAACAAATCCTTTAGTAAGTGAAAAAACAAATTTAAATAAATTAAAAACAGGATAAATTTCTCTACTTTCTTTATATAAAAAAGGCATAAATTTACTAATTAATTTATCATCACTTTCTAAAACATCAAAATCAGTAATTGCTTGAACTCCAAGTGGTAAAGCAGTAAACACTAAATTATATAAAGTAATAAACCAATCATCAATTATTGTTTGACCACTTCCCATACAACAAAAACCATAAACAAATTGAACAATAGAAAAAACAAAATTTTTATAAAAAAAATACAAAATTAAATTACTAATTCTATTATTATTAATTCTACCATGAAAAAATAATAATTTTCTTAAAAATTTAAATTCTCCTATTGCAAAATCACTTGCTTGAACTGCTCTCATACCTTCTTCTCCATAAATACCAATTCCTAAATGAGCTTCCATTATCATTGATACATCATTTCCTCCATCACCAATTGCTAAAGTTATTGCATTTTTATCATACATTTTTACTTCTTTTACTACTCTACTTTTTTGAAGAGGAGATACTCTGCAACATATTACTGTACTTGCTTTTAATGCTATTTTTAAAAATATATTTTTTTTTAATTCTGATGAGAATATTAATGATAGAAGACTTGATTCTATTATTATACTAAAAGGAAAATTTTGCTCATTTGATTTTGTATATTTTGATATATTTGTTATTGTGTTTTCTACACTATTATTTAAAAGGAAACTTGCATTTAAACTAGGAAAAAAAGACATTGCACTTCCTTCATTATTTATATTTATATTATTAATATTGTTTATATTATTATTATTTATATTATTATTTATATTGTTATTATTATTATTGTTTATGTAATTATTACTTATATGTTTGTTATTTATATTATTATTATTTGTATTATTGTTTATGTTGTTTGTGTTTAATATATTAAAATGATTGTTTATTGTTTTTATATTTATTGTATTTGAATATATGAAATTTGAATTTAATTTTTTGTTTATTTTTTCAAATTGATAATATTCTTCAAAAAATTTTGACACCACATTTTTATTTTTTTCATCTTCTTCATTGTTAAATATTTTAAATACTTTTTGATTTTTTGATATTAAATTACAACTTAATGAAATATTTTCAGCAGTATCTATTTTATCTCCTGTTAAAACCCATATTTTAATACCTGCCATTCTCAAATCTTTTATAGTCTCTGGTACATTATCTTGTAATTTATCTTCTACAATTGTTGCTCCTATTAATTCTAAATTTTGTTCTATTTCATCATATAATTTTTCAATTAATTTTTGTTTTTTAGATAAATTCATTTCACTATTTTTTAATTTATTATTCCATTCTTCATATTCATAATTATTAATAATTTTATAACCAATTAATAAAGAACGATAACCTTTACAAGATAATTTATCAACACATTTTATAGTAAAATTTGAATTTTTATTATTTTTAGAATAATTAGACATTCTTTTAATAATTTCACAATCAGCACCTTTTGAATATAATTTAATTATATTATTTTTATCTTTAATAATAATACTCATTCTTTTCCTTTCAGAAGAAAAATTTAATACATTTAAAACATTAAAAGTTTGAATATTATTATCAATTCTAATTTCTCTAATTTCATTACTTGATAATAAAAAAGTATATCCTTGTTCATGTGCAGTTTTTACTAATTCAACATCATCTGGTGAGACTCCAGAATAATGAAACTCTTTTGCATTTGAACAAACACATTCATGTGCAATTGATACTGCAGTCCAAAATTCATTTATTATTTTAAATTCTTCATTATAAAAATTATTTATATTATTTTGATTTATTTGATTTATATGTATTTCTGATATTTTATTTATTTTTGATTTTAATATACTTTCATTATTATATTGCAATAATTGTGTAAAAAAATTTTTTGGTATTTTTATTATTGAATTATTGTTTTTTTTTATATTTATATTCCTATAATTTAAATCTTTATTATTATAAATTTCATTAATTATATTATTTGGATCTTCTTTATATTCGTTATCATATTCATAACATTTACCATATATAATACAATATTTAAATTTCATTTTATTTGCAGTTAATGTTCCAGTTTTATCACTAAAAATATAATTAACATTTCCTAATTCTTCATTTATTGAAACTGTTTTTGCTTTTGCAAATTTTTTTCTTATTTTTGAATACAAATCTACATCCCAAGATATAAAAAAACCTTGAATCATTTTTACTATTTCCATAGTTATAATTAAACTAATTGGAATTAAAGTATTTAAAAGAAGAAAATAAGTAAAAAATGCAATAAAACTTTCTAATTTATGACTTCTTTGTAATAAAATAAATCTTTTATAATAATTCTCAAAATTGTGATATTTTAAATCATTAACAAAAGAACTTATGGCACATAAAATAATTAATAATATAAAAATACCAATTAAATATTTATTCATTTTCTTTTCAATAATACTCATTTTTGTTCTTGGTCTTTTAGAATTTAAAATAATTTTATTATTCATTCCAGTATATAAAACAAAACCAATAATCCAATTTGTATTTTTTAAAATACTTCCTTTCAAAAGCATTTGTCTTTCAGTAATAGGAAATTTAATTTTATTACAATTATTATTAATATTATAAGAAATAGAAACTCTACCATCTAATTTATGTAAATTTGAATTTGGTGGGTCACATTGACAATAACCTTCAAATGTAAAATTATTAAATTTTTCATTATTAATTGGATTTTCCTCATTTGAATTTAATAAATTTTTAAATAAACCACATAAATTATTATTTGAAATTTTTGGTTTTAAATTTTTTTCTCCATCTAAAGAAGAAGTTTCAACATAAGCCATTCCTTCATTTAAATTACTATCAATTATTATTAAATCACTTGGAATTTGTTTATTTTCATATACAATAATTAATTCTCCAATTTGAAGAGAAGAACTAATTGATCTTACAAATTTGCCATCTCTATAAACAACAACCCCCCCATTATTATTAATTCTATCATATTTTAATCTTGATAAATCTTCAATTAAATCTCTTATCATACTTACACTTAATACAAAAATTAAAGGAAAAATTGCAGTCATTGATGATAATGGACTTATTAATGGAATTGATTGTATTATTGCAGTTGATAAAAAATATATATTTGGTAATCTTGCAAATTGAATTAATAAACTTTTTGGAATAAATGTTATAATATTATATTTAGTTGTGTTTATTGTGTTATTTTTTATTTTTTTTTCAATATTTTTTTTATTATTATTTATGTAAAATTCTTGAAAATTTATTTTTTGAATTATTGTTTTTTCTCTATGAATTTTATTTGTTTCTTCATCTTTTTTATTCATATTTTCATGATTATTATTTA
>JAEEGK010014949.1_pt1 | contig 17286 bp, 7 predicted proteins | sample 8958771 | NCBI WGS metagenome assembly JAEEGK01 (sample SAMN16246547, study PRJNA631951) | gut metagenome | biome: gut microbiome; feature: rumen; material: SC-attached | host: Bos | place: Iran: Karaj | collected 2018-10
ATTAATAAATCAGAGAACTTAAAATCATTAATATTAAGATTAGATTCTTAATATAAATTTTTGTTTCAAATGAATTATATGGTTATTAAAATTATTTTTTTTGATTTATGGGGATTGGGGATTGGGGATTGGGCCCAATCCCCAATCCCCAATCCCCAAACCCCAATCCCCAATCCCCAATCCCCCATTAAATAAAATATAATAATTATAAAAAAAAAAATATAATATAAATTTTTAAATTAAAAAAAAATTAAAAAATTTAAATAAATAATTAGAAGAAAATCTAATTTATTAAAATAAAAATAAAATATAATAAATATTTACTATAAATCGAAAAAAAAATAAAAAAATTTTCTTTAACTAAATTACATAATTAATTAATGTCAGTATATAATGATCAAGCAAAAATATTTATAGGTCATCTCCCAATTGATATTACAGAAAGTGAACTTGAATATCATTTTCGTCCTTATGGGTATATAAAAAGTTTATATATAATAAAGTCTTTTGCTTTTATTGAATATGGAAATAATGATAGTGCAAAAAATGCAATCTCTGATATGAATAATAGTAAATTAAATGGTCAAAAAATTATAGTTCAAAAAGCTTTAAATGAAAGAGAAAAAAGGGAAAGATTTAATGAAAAAAAGAATGAAGATATAATAAATATATCAAATAATTTTTTATCAAGTTCACCATTAAGTAAAAAAAAAAATGAAATTTCTAATAGAATAAATAAAAAATGTAGTATTTGTAGTAAAATTGAGCATAATACAAGTGAATGTAATTATTTAAAAGAAAATAAAAAAATTCATGATAAAAATAACTCTAGAGATTATTTTAAAGAATGTTTTAAATGTGGTTCTATTAATCATTTAGAAAGAGATTGTCCTTTTATAAATAAGAAAAGTTATAGTAGAAGTAGAAGTAAAGATAATTCTTATTCAAAGCATTCTTCTTATTATAAAAATAAAAGTTATAGTAGAACATATTCAAATCATTCAAGAAGTTATTCTAGAAGTTATGATGATGATTCTAGTTCTTCTTATTCTAGATAAAAATAGGAATCAAAATAAATAAAATTAATTAATTAAAATTAATGTTAATAAAATTGTTAATATCTGAATTTCAAATAGAAATAAAATTTTATTAAATTTAAACATATTAAATTAATTTGTGTCTATGTTGATTTTTTTTTATTTAATAAAGTTTTTATTTAATATTTATTACTTTATTTATTATTAGATTTTATTCTTCAAATTTATCTAAATGATATAAACAATCTTTTTTGACATTAAAAATATTTAAAAAAAATGATTTATTTTTTATAATCAATAATTTAATAGTATATTATATAATTATAGGAGGAAATAATATTTATTATATTTTATTTAAAAAGTTTTTTGTTCTTTGGATTGAATCTCCAAATAAAGAATTTTTTTTAAAATTTAATAAATCCTCTTTTATATCTTGAAATTCTTCTTTTTGATTTAAATTATTTATTTTTATTAATACTGAATTTTTTTTATATATTATATTCTTTTTGATTTTATTATTTTCTCCTTTTGATTTTTCTTTTTGAACTAATAAATTTTCATTATTTAATAAGTTTTCATCAATTTTATTTTCTATTTGTTCTTTATATTTTGATAACAAATCAATTTTTTTGTTTTTCCTTTTTTTTTTATTAATTTTTCTACCTCTTTTTTTCTTTAATAATTCTTCTTCCTTTTGTTTTTTAATTATTTTTTCTTTCACATCTGAAATTTTAATTTCTTTCATTTCACTATCACTTTCTTCTGACATTTTATTAAAGGAAATAAATTAAGATAATTTTTAAAATCATTTAAACAATTAAAATAATAATTTATTGACAATCATTAATTATGATTCATAAATTTTTTTTATTTATTTAACTTATTTCAAAAGAAATTAATGTAATAATTAACAAATTTATTTTTATAAAAAAATTAAATAAAGAAATTATTGTAATTTAATATTTTAAAGAACTAATGTAATTTGTAGGAATATATGGATTACTTTTCCTATTATTTTCTATATAATTATTATTTCTATTAGAATTATTTAAAATAAAATTTGTATTTTCAATTAATTTATTCTTATTCACATCTTGATATTTATTTAATCTATTTAAAAATTTTAATTCATTATCTTTTAAAATATCCTTCATATAATTTTCATACATTTCTAATTCAGTTAATAAACATTCATTAATTTTTTCTTTTTCTTCAATAGTCATATTCACACAAGTAATAATTTGATTAATATATTTATAAATATTTGTATCTGGAAATAATTTACATAATCTATTTAATATTGATAATAAATATTCAATGTTATTATTTAATTTTAAATTTTTATCTTTATATAAACACATTTCATAATTTGTTTTTTGTATTAAATTATTTTTTAAATTTAATTCATTATTATAACTTTCAATTGAATTTTGAAATTTATTTATATATTCTTTACATTCATTTAATTGTTTTTTTAAATTTATATTTTCATTTAATAATTTCTCATTTATATTATTTAAATTAACAATTTTTTTTTCTATATCTTTTTTTTCATTTAATAAGCTTTTATTTTTTTGTTCATTCTCAAATATTTTATCATTTAATTCTTTTAATTCTTGAATTAATTTTCTATTTTCTCTGGTTAGTTCAATAATATCTTTAGTAGAAATTTTAAAAAATTCTGGAATAGAAGAAATAGATCTATACTTTATTATATTACTACATTTATCATAATTTACATTATCTAAAATATAGTTTTTATTTATTCTTTCTAAATTATTTAATAAATTATCAACATTATCAATATAAGAATCTTTTTCAATTTTTTCATCTTTTTTATAATCATTTAATTCACTTTTTATATTATTTAATTCAATAGAATAATTTTTATTTTCTTTTTTTAAATCAGAAATTGAGATTTCTAAATCAGAATTTTTTTGCAATAAATCATTGATTTGTCGAGATTGATTTTTTAAATTACATAAAGATTCATTATATTTATTTGAAAGAGAATCATAATTAATTTTCATTTTATGATTTTCATCATTTAATTTTTTTTCATCTTCACATTTATTATTATACTTTTTATTAAAATCATTTTTTTCATCTTTTAAATTATTATAATCTTTTAATAAATTTTGATAATCAAAATCAGAGTCGGAAATTTTTTTATTTAATTTATCAATTTCACTTTTTAAATTAGTTATTTCATTATTATGTTTTTCTTTTAAATCTTTTATTTCATTTTCTTTATCAATTTTTTCAGTATTATAATTATGTAATTTATAAGCTTGTCTTTGATTAGTTATTATTGCTTCATTAAGTTCTTCTTTTAAATTATTATATTCATTTAATAAATTTTCATTTTCCTTTTTTGCATTGAACAATTCTCTATTTTGAAGAGTACAATTTTGTTTTAAATCTTCATATTCTTCTTTTAATTGATTATTTAAATTTTCTATTGATTGATAATTATCAAAAAGATTTTTTAATTTTTTATTATCATCATTTTTTTGTTTTAATAATACTTGATTTTCATAATTCATTACATTTAATTTTTCAAAAAGTTCTTTTAATTCATTTTCTCTTGAATGAATTGTATCTGTTAATTTTTCAATTTCATCTTTATAATGTAAAGTTAAACTAAATTTTTCTTTTATTTGTTTTAATGAATATGATAAATCATCTCTATCATTTCCTAAATTTTTTAAAGTTTGTAATAATTTATCATTTTCAGTTTTTATTTCTTTATTTTTTGTTTTTAATTCTTCTTTTTCTTTTTCATCTTCTTTTAATTGTTTTTTTATTCTATCATTTTCAAGATTCATAGCATAAAATTTATCTTCTTTCTTTTTATAATTATTTATTTCATTTTTTAAATTTGTTATTAATTTTGAATTTTCTTTTAATTGCTCTTCTTTTTCTTTATTCATTTTTTGATATTGTGTTAAATGATCTTTTAATTCATTATTTTCAGAGTTTAATTTTTGATTATTTTCATTTAAATTTTCTATTTCAGAAATATTATTTTGTCTTTCAAGAGTTAAATTATTATTTTTTTCTTTTTCTTCATTAATATTTTCTTTTAAAATAATATTTTGTTTATTTGAATCTTCATAGTTTTTATTTAATTCATTCATTTTATTAATAGTCTTTTCAAATTCTTCTTTTAATTCATCTAATTCTTTTTTATACAATTCACTTTCAGCTTTATATTTATTAAAATTTATAAAAAATTCACTCATATTTTTTTCATCATTTGCATCTTTGCCTTTTTCAATATTATAATTTTGAAATTCTTTTGATTGTTTAATAGAAGCATTATAATTACCTTTAAATAAATTACTTTCAATTGTTTGTTTTAAAATTTCAATATAAGTTCTTTGTTCTTCATTTATTATCATTTGCTTTCTTAAAGTTTGTTTTATTGAATCTTTTTCATCATTTAATTTTTGAATTTCAGAGTTGAAAGTATCATTTAATTTTGTAATTTCATTATTATAATCATTATTTAATTTATTAATTTCATTTCTATGATTTATGATTAATTGTTTATTTTCATCTTTTAATTCTTTAATTATATTTTCATAATAATCTACATTTATATTATTTTCATTTGTATCTTCTGAAAATGTATTAATATCAACATTAGTATTTCTAATATTACTTCTATTTGATATTATATTTTCTCTTGTTGATGTTGTATTTATATTAAAATTATCTTCATTATTTGATATAACTTTTTTCTCTTCTTCTTCTTTTACATTTTCATTTATATTATTATTACTTTGATGATTAACATTATTTAAATTTTGATTATCTTGAATGTTATTATTTTCATTATTTAAATTTTGATTTTCTTGATTATTATTATTTTCATTTATTTCATTTTCATTATTTATATTTTCACCTTCTTGAACATTATTATTTTCATTTATTTCATTTTCGTTAATTATATTTTCACCTTCTTGATTATTATTATTTTCATTTATTTCATTTTCGTTATTATTATTTATATTACTTTCATTAATCTCATCATTACTTTCATTTATTGTATTTAAATTATTATTAATTCGATGATTTTCACTAATATCATGATTACTCACATTCTCTTCATTTATATTTTCATTATTTTCATTTTCATTTATTTCATGATTACTTTCATTTATTTCAATATTTATATTTTCTTCATTTTCATTCATTTCATTATTTTGTAAAGGATTATTATTCTCATTTGATTCAGGAATAGCATTTTTTTCTTCTTCTTGAGATGATTGAGGCTCATTAGGTTGTTGCATATTATAAAATTAAAATATATTTTTTTTAAACATTACATTCAAACTAAAAAATATTCAATTAATTAAAAAAAATTTTATTCACATTAAAAAAATATAATTTATTAAATACAATCAAATTTTTATATTATCTTCTTCTTGATGAATTACATCATTTAAAGTCTGGTCATTAATAATTTTCAAAGAACTTTTTATAGGGATTTTAATTAATTGTTCATTAGAAATATTTTCAATAGTATTTTCTTTCATAATACTTTCATCACTGAATTTAATTGAAATAGAATCTTCTTTAATATAATTATCATAATTAATTTCATTTCCTTCAGTTATTACATCAGTTCTATTTGAATTATGATTTGATTTTATATTTGATTCTAATATTCTATCATTAACTCCTAAATTTTTTAATTGACTATCAAAAAATGAATGTAATGATGATGAACATCCAAAAACTTGTGTATATATTAAATCCATTATTCTACTAAATTTAGATTGATTAAGTTCACTTTTGAAGAAATAATTAAAATTTGTTTTTAAATCTTGATATAATATTTTTAAGGAATTTTCTACATTAATGTTATTATTATAACTTTTATTATCAGATATTTCTTTTTTAAATAAATCTTCTACTTTAATTTCTTTAAATTTAATATTATATTCTTTATCAATATTATTTATTCCTTCAATAATTCCATTATGAATACTCTTAAAAGAATTAGGAAATTTAAAAATTTGAGTTATTCTAATTAAAATAAAAATTATTATATAATAAGAAAGATATGGTAAAAAAGATAAATTTCTTCCATTACTTTGTTCGTTTAATAATGATTTACATTTTTGACTCATTAATCTATAAATTAAATAAGTATCTTGAGTGTTTAATAAATATTTAAAGCAAAATAATAATACTTTAATATAATGAAGAATTAAAGTTAAATATTCAGATGATTCAAACGAATATAATTCTAATCGATGAATATATGAAATTATATCTGAAAATAATTTAGTTTTAAAAGATTGATTATTTTGCATTTCTGAATTTTCAAAATTGGATTCGATAAAAATTATTAAATTAATATAAAACTGAAAATAATTTGTTATTAATAGTTGATTATTTGTATTTAATTCTGTTATTGAATTATCATAAATATTAAAATTTATTAACATAATTTTTATACTTTCAAATTCAATTGATTCTTTTTTTCCTTCATTTTGAAATAACTCTTTTAAGGAATAATTCTCTAATAATAAAGAACATCTTTTATATATTTCTAATTTATTTTTAAGATTTTGTTCTTTAAATAAAAAAGATATATTTGTAATTAGAGGTATAATAATTTTTTTTGAATAATTAGTTTTAGGTAAAACAAAAGTTAAAAAAGTAACTAAAGAATTATCATATTCAATATTATAAATTTCTTTAATAAATATTTTAGCAAAAAGTTTAGTACATCTTTCATTTAAAATATCATCATCCATAATTAACTTATAAAATTTTATAATAATATCATAAAAAACATAATAATTTTTAATATTTTCTAAAATTTTATTAGTAATATAAATAATTAATGATATTATAAAAAATTTAGATAAATTTTGTTGAAGACATATTTCATATAAATGTAAGAATAAAATTTCATCAAATTTAATATTATTCTCATTATCATTTATAAATTTTTTAATTTGTTTATCCATTGTTTCAAATAGAAAATTTCCTAAAGAAATATCTGTTATAATATAAGTAAAAAAATTATAAAGTGATTCAATGATTTGTTGAAAATCAAAATATAAATTATTCTGATTTGAATTAATAATAATATCATTATCATTATTATTTGAATTAGAATTTGAAACTCCTGTTTCAGGATGAGTAATATTAAATTGGTTTATTTCATTAGAAAGATATTGCTTTATTGTATCATAATTTTCAATTATTACTGGATACAATTCTTTTAAAATATTAACATAATAAAATATTAAAGTTAGTTGAGTTTCTTTAGTTAAAGTAAATGCTATATTTCGTGGATTAAATAAATAACCTAAAGATATTAAATTTATTTTTAAAAAAGGATAAATTTCGTTTTTTTCTATTATAACTTTATCATTTTGGTTTTCCATTATTAAATCTATTTTTTTTATATAAGTATTTTCAACTTGAAAATAATTCGTTATATATTCCGTACCATTAAATAAAACAATAAATAAATGACCTAAATAATATATTATTAATTTTAAATTGGAAATATCTGTGTATTGATGATTTAAAATTTCTATTGAATATTTTAATAAATTTTGTTGTAAATCATTATTCTTTTTTAAAGCAGAATTTTCCTTTAAAAATTGTTTTAAAATTATTGTTAATAGAATTGTATTAAACAATGAATAAGTTGTGAAATTTGTTTCTTTTTCATATTTGTTTTTTGTTTTAATTATTTCATTTATAAATTTAATTCTTATATTTTGCTTTTTTTCAAGAATTAAAATATTATTTTTACTTCTTTTTAAAATTTTTTCATAATTTTCTTCATAATTTATAATAGTATATTTAAAACTTTCAGTTTTATCTAAGAATTCATTATATAAAAAAAGATTTACATATATGATGAAAAAAATCATAAATTTCCTTATATTTTGGACTTTTCTTTTCACAACAATTTCCCATTTTTAATTATATTATTATTAAATAATTTCAATTATTCATTTTAACAATTTTATCTCCAAAAAAAAAAAGAACAAAAAGTAACTAAATAATAAGAATTAAAAATATTTCATGTATTTAATTTATTTTATTATCTAATGATGTTTAAAAAAATCACCAAAAAAATTTTTAAATAAAAAATATAAATTAAAGTCATTAATTAAACTAAAAAAATCTCTATTTCCTAATAACAGGATGACTATTAGCAACTTTAGCATTAGAATCAATAACTCTAATAAAAGTATCAACATCAATAAAACCACTTTTATCTCTATCACCAAGTGAAACAATCATATTCCATTGAGTATAACTTAAATTAATATTAACTAAAACACTTTTTAAAACATTAATCATATTATTATTCATAACATATAAACTTCCATTATTAAAGCCTCCAACAGAATATTTTTTTGCATTTTCTCTTATAATTTTTTTATTCTTTGAAATTAATCTATATACATTAATTATATCATTTGAAGTTTCCCATATTCTTAATATTTTAAGTTGATCTTTATTTGCTGGAATATCTAAACTTCCTTCGCTTTGAGCAAATATTTTATTCCATTCATTTAAATCAATAACTCCATCTTTTCTTACATCAATATAATCATAAACATATTTCATTATATTATAATTTGGAACTGGTCTTTGTTCTCTTGAATAAATATCATATATTATTTTTTTAAAAGTATCAAAATCCATTTTAACTCCTGAATTCATTTCAAAAGCTAATCTTGGATTTGCATAATAATTATATAAGAATGTTTTTATTTCTTTTAATTGATTTAAAATATGATTTTTTGATATATATAAATTCTGTTCTTCATTATTAATAAATTTATAAAAGTCAATTAAATTTATTCTTCCATCATTAGTTAAACCACTCTTTGTTATTATATCTTCAATTTCTATATTAGTTAAACCTAATTCTAATCTTTTAATCATATTTCTAAATTCAAATTTATTGCATAAACCTCCATTTTGATTTATTGCATCTTTTATTATTTTTTTATAATCTGAAGTTGAAGATAATATACATCTTTTTATTTTTTCTAAAGGATCATTATCAAATGGAGTTTCTAAGCTTTTATGTTCTTTTTGAATAAAAGGACTATTTAATGTTGTTAAAGGAATATTTGATTGAGGTCTTGTTGTAATAATTTTAGAAGATTTATATTTTGATTTTGAAAAAGTATTATTGAATTCAATTTTATTGAAATATAAATAAGTAAATTCATTATATTTAATAGAATTTGTTTCAATTGAATTTGGGAAATATTTTGAAATATAATTTAAAATAGTATTTGTTTCATATTTTTGAGGAAATAATTTATTAATTCCATTAAAGAATTCTTTTCTACTTATTTCATTTCTTTCTCCTATTTTATCACTATAAGTAGGTAAAGTAGATGATATTGGTTTAATATCATGAAAATATCTAAAAGCATCAATACTATTTGGAAAGTTTTGATTAATGAAAGAATATATATCATTATGCATATTATTATAAAATGAAAATTTATTTGTATCAAATATTTTTTTTAAATGTTGTAAAGTTAAATATTCATTTCCATTTGATATATGTTTAAATAAAACTTCTATTTGATTATTTTCCATATGGAAACTTTCAAATATTTTAGGATTATTTGCTATAAATGATTTAAAGTCATTTAAATTTACTCCTTGACCTAAATTTTTAAAATCATTTATATTTATATCTTTAAAAAATTGATTAATATTATTAGGATATTTTTCACTAATAAAATCTCCTAATTTATTAATTACTTCATTTATCCAATCTGGATCTTTATTAATTTTATTAACTCCAATATTACAATAATTTTTTATTTTAGAATAGAATTCTTCTAAATCATTCATACTTATTTTATTACATAAATTTTGAATATCTGCAAGAACTAAATTATCATTTTTAGTTAAAGAAACAGCATTCATAAAATGTAAAATTTTCAAATCATTTAATTCATTTCCAGCTAATCTTAATATATTAATAGCAAAATTTTTAATATCATTACTTGAAATAATTCCATCATTATCTTTATCTAAAATTGAATAAATTTCTGTGTCACTTAAATGTGAATTTCTATTATACCATTTTGCAAATTCTCCTAATAAAATATTTTCAATAATAAAATTCCCTTTATATATTTGTTCATCATTTTCTCCATAATCAGTTTCAAAAACTTTAAATCTTTTTAAAAAATTATTTATATTTACTTTTTCATTCATAAATTCATCTAAATAGTTATAAAATGCTAAAAGTTGTTTTTGAGTGAGTTTTGTTGGTAATTTTAATTTAGGAATTTGTTCTAAAAATTCTAATTTTCCTATAAAAGAATCTTTATTTTTATCTAAAAAATAAAATAATTTTTCATCAGTTAAATTCATTTTATTAGTTGCAATTTTAATTAAATTCCAAACTCTTTTATTTCCATCGTATACTTTTTTATTATTATCATTTTCTAATTTCATCATTATTTCTTTTTTATTATCAAAAAAGTGAGGATCAATATATTTTTTAACAATATTTTCTAAATCTTCAAAACTAATAATACCATCATTATTATAATCAAATCTTTTAATTATTCCTAAACTTAAATAGTTAACTTTAGGTCTAAAGAATTCATATAATCTTTCTGCTTCAACTGTTCTTTTCATTGAAGAAGAATTACACATATTATTAATTTTAACTAAAAATAAGAATAAGTCATTACTACATTCATTTTGCAAGAAAACTTTAAAAGCTTCTATTACTTTCATAAAAACATCTTCAACATAATTATCATATACTATTATAATGAATTGATGATATGAAACTATATTAGAAAAATCTATTAAACGATGAAGTCTTAGAAAACGTAATAAATTTTTATCATTAATTTTATTATTCACTACTCCTTTTATAACAGGAAGAAATTTTTCTAAAGGTAATTTTTGTGTAATCATAGAATCTACTTTTTCAAATTTATTTTTTAAATCATCAAAAGAAATTGCATTTTGAATTATAGAAATAATTTCATTATGAATTAAATTCGAATTTATATTTTTATAATCTTCATCACCATAAATATTAGTATAATCAACTAATTGTTTTACAGTAATATAATGTTTATTATCAACATTCATTGCATTATATAAAGAAAATAAGAAATTTTTATCAAAAGTAGTACTTAATACTTTAACTTTTAAATTAAAACTTTGTCTATCTAATTTACGTTTTAATTCAGATTCAACTCTACCAGAAAATAAATCAATACCCATTTTATAACAAGCTTCTTCAATTGATAATTTTGTATTTTTTATAAAATTATGATATGTTGTTATTGGATATGGTATATTTTTTAATGTCCTTACAAATTCTTGTCTATCAATTATTCCATCATTTTTAAAATCAAAAAATTTAAAAAGAGAATTTAATTCTGGAACTGTAAAATCAAATTTTTCTAATTGTAAAACACGTTGAAATTCATCTTTATGAATAATATTTTGATCTCTATACATATTATATGTTAATAAATGATCAAAATATTGATCTGGATCCATATGATTTGCATATATTTTATTTAATATTATTTTAACAGAATCTATACTAAAGTTAAATTCATCTTCATTTAAATTTACTTTTTCTTTATTTTTTTTCTCAGCTAAATTTTCCTTCATTAAATATTTTAGATATGTATTTTTATCTATAAAGTTATTATTGTTTGAAATATAATCAAAAGTACTTTTTAAAACTTTTGGTTTTATATTTGCAGAGTTTACTAAATTTGAAAATTCTTCATAGTTTAAATTATCTTTTTCTTGGAATAAATAATTTAATCCTCCTAAAGTAGGTAGCAAATTTTTTATTTTTTCAATTGAATCATTAATTTCTTTTTGACTTATTTTAATACCATCTTTTCCAAATTCAATTTGAGAAATTTGCATTAGTAAATCTCTTAAATTAAAAGCATTTGGATTAGTAATTTTAAAAAATTTTAACAATTTCAATACTTGAACTTTCCCTATAGAAACCATATAACTTTGTAAAATATTTATTAATTCTAAATAAGAAACCATTTTATTAGTATTTCTTTTAATAAAAGGAATAATTTTTTTAATTCTCAAAATATCATTTTTAACTTCATTTAAATTTCCTTGTATTTTTCTATTAAAATTTAATCTTGTTGATAAAGCATGTCGTTCTAAATTTCCACTTTGAGAACTAAATGCATAAGCACTTCTTGAACGAACATTAAGATCATTAATAGTTCCTTTATATTTTTCAATAGGGAAATTTTTATATTCTTCATTAACAATTTTATTAATATCTTCACATAATTTTTGAATTAATTTATTGTAATAAATCATTCTAACTGAAGGATCATAATCAAGATATAAATCAGTTATTTTTTCAATTAATTCAATTCTTAAGTTTTTATGAGAATTAGATTGATGAAAAGCATTAATAAAATCATATTTAGGAATTAAACCATTTCCATGTCTATCAATATTTTTCATATTTCTTAAAATTAAATCTTTACTTCTTAAAATTCCTTCTAAAATATCTTGACTAATTTTTAAATTACCTAAACTTTGAATTGGGAAAGATCTATAATATCTTTGATCAACTAAATATTCTTTTTTAGTTTTTGGTTCTTGTAAACTTAAATCAACTCTTTCTTCTTCAGGAAATTTTTTAACATCAATATCAAAATTATTCCTTAACCATTCATCTCCTGATTGAGAAATATGAGTTAAAACAGCATTTTTTGGTCTAACACTTCTTTCAAATTTATCTATATTAAATATATTTCTTGCTTGAACATCACTATCTTTAGTTTCCATAAATAAATTCAAATTTTTTTTAATATGATAATATTTCTGAGTCTTCAAAGAACTTTCATCAAATATTTTTTCATTATTAAATTTCATTCCAAAAACACTTCCTTTAACTAAAAACATTCCTAAATTTTTCATATAACATCCTTTAAAAACATTTCTTCTAATTTCATCTCCAATTATTTTAATTTTAGTATTAATAATATTATAAAATTCTTCTTTGGAAATATTCATTCCATAACTTAAACTAGCATAATTAACTTTAACAATAGAAACATTATTATTCATATTTTGAGTATAATACATTAAACCACTTTTTTCAGTATAAATTCCAGGTTTTAAATAATCAATAAATTCATTACTTACAAGAAATAATGGTCTTCTTTTTTTTATATCTCTTTCATATTGATTTGTAGTTCCTTCTAAACTTATTTCTATATTTGTAAAAGTAAAAGTTCCAAAACCCTTTATATAAGTTCCTTTTCCCATTTGATAATTTTCTATTATTTGAGTTGATAATAAATTCCAACAATCTTCTATTAAATTTTTAGGATATGAATTTAATATGTCTTTATAAGTTAATCCTCCCCATTGATTAAATGTTTTTATTGCTGATGAATTTATTGAATTTGTTAAACGAGCTGTTCTACTCATATAATATCCATCTTGAAATGAAGAAGATTGAAAATGATCTTGTGAACTATACATTTTAGTTTTTTTTTTGGATTATTTTTTTAATTATTTAATACCAGCAGTTATTTATTTTATTTTTTTAATTTTAGTTATTTTTTTATTAATTATATTTTTTAATTTTTTATATATTTTATTCTGAAATAGTTTTATTTTCCTTTTAATTTCTAATGAAATAAAAATTATAAAATATTTAAATAATTAACCTTTCTTTTAATTTAATAAATCGAATGAAAAAAATAATTTAAATGGGAAAGAAGAAATCAACTAAAATATTTTTAAAAGAAATTTTAGATAAAAAAGAAGATCTAAAAGAAAAATATATTTATTTAATAAAATATTCAAATGGAGATGAAATTTGGCAATCTCAAAAAAAAATAAGATTATTAGAAGTAAAACAATTATTAAAAGAATATGATAAAATATTAAAATTAGAAAGAAAAGGAAGAAAAAAAAATAATTTATATTATGATAAAAAAGAAAATAATTTATATCATAAAATTTTAATAAAAGAATATAATGATTTAGTAAATGAGTTAAATGATTTAAAAGAAAATAATGAAAAATTAAAAGAGGAAATAGTTGATTCAAAAGGAACTTATGATAATATCATTGAAATATTAGAAAGTATTTCAAAAGAAAATTCTAAATTAAAAAATTTTATTAATCATAAAAATGAAGAAGTAAATTCATTACAAAAAGACTTTAAATTAAGAATAAATCATTTTAATTATCAAATAGAAAAAATTAAAAAAAAAAACAAACGTTTAAAAAAAAAATATAATGAACAAAAATTAGAAAAAAATAAAATATTAAAATATTTAAATGAATTAAAAGAAAATAATAAATTATTGATTTTAAAAAACCAAGAAATTGCAAAAACCAAATCTTATGATGATTTATTTAATGAAGAAAAAGAAATAACAATTAATCGATTAAAAGATAAAATTAAACAATTTGAAGAAGAGAAAAAAAATAATTTTAAATTCAATGAAATTGAAGAATGGAAAGAAAAATATTATAATTTGAATGAACAATATGGTAAACTTGTAGAAGCTTTAAAAAGACTAAAATCTAAAAATCAAAATTTAAATGAAATTTATGAAAAGTATAAAAATAAATATGGAGAAATAAATGATTTGTGAATCAAAAATTAATATAATTTACTCTTATTAAATTTTCAAATTGGAATGTATAATATTTTATGAATATTAAAAAGATATATAAAAAATTAGATTTATTATTCTTAATAAAGATTATTTATTTTCCTGAAATTTATTTTTGTTTCTATATTTAAAAAAAATAGACTTTTATTTTTATTTTTTTTTAATTAATATTGTACCCTAAAAAAAATCTTTGATTAATTTTATTTAATAAACAAAAAAAATTTCTCAAAAAAAATATTATTGAGCATCAATTTAAAGGACTTTTTTTTTCAGAATTAAAATTCCAACCTAAAATAAATATATTTAAAAAAGTTGGATTTTAATTTATTCATAAATAATGATTTTCAAAATTTAGATTATATATATTTCTCATTTTTAAAAGATTTTATTAATTTACTTTTTAAATCATTATTTATATTATCAATTTCTTCTTTGAATTTAGTATGTGAGGTGAAAAATTAACTTTATTAATTAATTATTTTTTAAGATATTTATTTTCCAAACAACAAATTTTCTCATTTTTTTAATATATTATTTTAAGTACTTTAAAGATTACAAAACAATTATCTTTCAAAAATAAAAAAAAATAAATATAAAAAACCTTAAATTCAAAATAAAAATAAAAATTAACCAATAACAACAAAAACAAAAAATAAAAATCAATAAAAAATCTAAAAAACAAATAAAAATCAGCAATATTTAATGTATAACAATACCTTTCTCCTTAATATATCCAGGTAATCTTTGTAAAGTATCTTTAACCCATTCTCTTTGTCCTTTTGGTGCTTCTTTAGCCATTAAATTATTAGCCAAACCAATATTCATTTTAATATCCATTTCACAAACCATAATCATTTCAGTTTTATTTTTTTCAACTTCTTTCAAATAATTCCCATTAATAATCATTTCTCCTCTAACAATACCTTTATTAACAGGAAAATCATCTCTTTCAACGCTTTTTAAAAGAAATAAAGCAGTTTTTTCTTTATTACCATGATTAATCCATAATTTTTTTTCTTCTACAAAATCTCTATCACTAATCATTAAAGGCATTTTTAAATATAAATATAAATATTCTTTTTGTAAATTACCTTCTTGAGGTATTTTTTCAATACTTTTTCCTTTTTTCATCATCATTTCATGTTTTTTTCTAAATTCAAAATCTTCTAAATATTGAATAATAATATCTATTGAATATGGAAATGTTGCAAATGTTTTTGTTACAATTGAATTATCTCCATTTTTTAATTTTGTTTTTTTTGAATATACTTTTGCTTCTTTTGAATTTACTGATAATTCCCATCCAAATTTATTTCCTTTTGAAACATCTTCATTTATTAAATTAATTAAATCATATTCATCTGTATCATTTGTTGTATATGTTCTATGAACATTTAAATAATTGTTATTTGATGTTACAAATGAATGTTTATATGTTTTTGAATGTTTTGGAAGTTCTTTTGAAGAAATTTTTGTTAATTTATTTTCTAAATTATTTTCTTCTGTTATTACTTGTTCATTTGTTTTTATTGTATTTATTTTTGAATCATCTATATTCGGGACTTGATTATTTTTTTCTTCTTCTATTTTTTTTTTATTTTGAGACTTGTATTTTATTGAGTTTAATATTTTTGATTCTAATAAACTTTTTTGAAATGATTTATATGGCTTTAATCTTTTTGATGGGAATAATTTACGAAGAGAAAATTCTTGTTTTGGAGTAAACATTATTTTTTGTAATAAAATTATTATTTAATAATTCACACATCAAAGAAATAATTTTTTTATTTATTTTCTATTTTATATATTAATATGCTTTTAAATTCTTATATTATAATGTTTATTTTATTGATAATCCTTTATTCAAATCCATTATATTTTTTGTTCATATATTAAATTGTTTTATTATATATTTACTATTATTTTTCTTTTGTTTTTTATATTTTCAAAAAAAACTTTTTTTTATTTCCCTTAATAATAACTGAATGGTTCTGAATTTCAGATTTAGCTGATTTTTTTAATGAAATTATTATTGATATTTATTTTGTTTATTTATTGTGTTTTTGAAATTATATTAATATTTAGGAAATTATTGTTTAATTACTAAAGAATCTTTTCTTCATTAAATCAAAAGGAATATTTTCACAAAACTAAAAAAAGAAAACTTAATATATTTATTATATTTTTTCATTATTAATTAATATCAATGATTGTTATAAACAAATTTATAAAAATAAGGATGGAATGAAAATGAGAAAGATTCTGATCAAAAAATTATTACTTACTTCCAGCTTAATTTTTTATTAAGAAAAATTAATATTTTCCAATAATAAAATTTATAAAATATATTTTTTCATCAACAAAAAGAAATAATCAGATCTGAATTCCCTTTTACTGATTTTTAATATTTACAAATTTCTTTTATAAAATAAACAGAAAAAAAGAATTATCATTTAATAAAATATTGATTTTATGATAAAAACACAATAATAATTCTTACTAAATGAATTATTACTTTAATAAAAATTAAAAATATTATAATCTCTTATTTTCATATCTTA
>JAEEGK010014951.1_pt1 | contig 17285 bp, 13 predicted proteins | sample 8958771 | NCBI WGS metagenome assembly JAEEGK01 (sample SAMN16246547, study PRJNA631951) | gut metagenome | biome: gut microbiome; feature: rumen; material: SC-attached | host: Bos | place: Iran: Karaj | collected 2018-10
AAAGTATGCGGTACTTGATCCGACTCTTACCATGACGCTGCCGCCCTCTGTGACCGCCGCGACCGGTATGGATGCGCTTACACATGCTGTAGAAGCATATATCGGCGGTTCAACCACAAAAGAGACACGCCGCCATGCGCTCAACGCAGTTAAGCTTATCTTTGAGAATTTGGAAAAAGCTTGGGCAGACGGAAAAAACATCGAAGCGCGCCGCAACATGCTCCAGGCTGCGTTCGAAGCAGGCTACGCCTTCACTGTGTCTTATGTCGGTTATGTACACGCAATGGCGCACGCGCTCGGCGGCATGTACAATATCGCGCATGGCGTCGCGAATGCCGCCATTTTGCCAGTTGTTCTTAAAGCGTATGGCAAATCTGCTGAAAAGAAACTCGCCGAGCTTGCGGTCGCGGCGGGCGTTGCCACTGAAGAAACACCAGTTTCAGAAGCTGCTTCTGCGTTTATCGCCGCCATCGAGGCTAAAAACAGGACTTTCGGCATAAAATCAGAGTTTCAGGAGCTTCACCTTTGCGACATTCCGCAGCTTAGCAAAATGGCTGAGAAAGAGGCGAATCCGCTTTATCCGGTGCCGGTTATCTGGAGCCGCAGAAGCATCGCGAAACTTTTCACACGCCTTTTGCCGGAAACTGGCGCATCAGCGGTCGCGCCCGAGACCGTGAAAGCCACTGAAAACTCACGCATAGCCGAAAAATCCGCCGAAAACACATCTGCTACGAAGACTGCAGTCGACGAAACCGCGGATGAATCGCTTATTGCGTAACATTTTTCAAGATTGACAAGAATGGATTGGGATAATATTCTTCTCTATGTCTCACGCAAAAAACTTGCGTGTTTTTGGAGGAAGAAATGCGCAAAAATGTAAAAAAACTCATCTCTTTACTTGCAATCTTGTTTTGTGTTTTTAATGTGCTTTTCGCTGATGATTGGGAAGCAACTATTTATGACAACGAAAAATTTGAAAAAGCAAATGATACTGTAAAAGGCTTTATCGAAAAAAATGGCACATATCTTTCCGGAACAGATGATTTTTCCTTGTATTTTATAAGGAACGTCAATATTTATTCTGATTCGATAGACAACAAAGGTTATGATAATGCCGCAATTTCAATCGTATATAAAGGACAGCCCTATTATCATGAGTTTCCCGTCTACGGGAATTATGAGAGCGGAAAAATCGATTATTCTGTTATAAGCGCCAACCCACCTTTAATTTATTTGAATTATGTCAGTTACAGCAACCTTAATAAAGTTATAATATCTTTTGATGGTTCGGATTTCGTCATGAACACAATTGATTGTCGTTATGTCCATTATGATATGGACGAGCCAAGCGAATTCAGGAACTTAATCTCAATCCCATATAAATATACATATCTCCAGGGGAAAAAGATATTAAGCATCAACGGTTGCAAAAATGTTTATTCACAAGATGAAGACCGGATGTATGATACGAACTACAATTATCGCTTCTTCTTGATAGGCGTTGACGGAGATTATTACGAAAACGATGTTTATTTCCAGACATACATTACAGATGACAATCTTCGTTTAAGAACTTCTAATTCTAAAAACGGCAGCGTGATAAAACATTTGAACAAAGGAACTTTGGTAAGAATTCTTAATATAGATCCCGCAAGAACGCAAATGGAAGGAAAATACGGATTTTGGGTTCTGGTTGAGACTTCTGACAGTTATATTGGCTGGATCTGGTCAAACTATCTTAATAAATTCGATTATGATTCAACCACCCATTATTCAGACCGACCGGTATTCAAAAGCTGGTAAAAGCTTATTCAAAAGGCCGTAGCGAGCCGCAGGAGGAAAGATGAAACATCAAATTTTTAAAATTGTTTTTTTAATTCTTTGTGCGCTGACGCTATTTTCATGCACAGAAAAAGAAACTTCGACAAATCAAAAACAGCAGGCGAGTGCGTCTGGAACGACATCACGGCAGGAAGATTCTGGCACGGAATCTGCGTCCACAGTCGATGCTGCGCCAGTTTCAGACGATTCCGCAAATCCATTCGGTGAAAATGGATATTATTATTACTGCGCGAAATATAATTCGGTTTACCATGTTCAGCTAAAAGATAACAAAGTCCAATATAAGGGCTACTCAATCCGGAATAACATCGCCATGTTCGGTTCTTTATGGTCAGATGAGTTTGATTCATTTCATTATGAAATAAAGAATAATAAAGTCGTATCCATAATTTATCAGGATACAAAGATGGTCGTTACGGACATAAAAAGCGATTCAGAAATCCTGCGATTCTTAAAAGACGCTGCCACCGAAAAAATCAGGAAAATCTGTGGAAATTACCGTGACGAAAAACATAAACAGAATATTTTGCTTTCTGAATCTGATGGTAAGTTCTTGTTGCATATAGAAAAAGATGACGGTTCAATAATTGAGGACGTTTTTGCCACACTCGAAGATAACGGCGCACGCGGCAATCTTTATTATCTGGGTTTCAATTATTCCGAGATAAGCCTTATCAACTTAAAAGAAGAGGCAGAACAAGAAATGGATTACGAAAGTGAGTTCTATTTTCCTCTGCCTTATGAAAAGGTTTCGTATTTCTTTACGCCTTCAAAAATTACATCAAGTTCAACTCTCGTAGAGAAAAACAAAGATAGCAATTTTTACAGCGCGGAGAACTTGACGGATAACACTTGGAAAAGCTGGTGCGAAGGTACTGACGGCGATGGAATTGGCGAAAAACTGACATTCGACTTTGAAAAGCCGATTAAATTGGACACTATTAGTTTCAGAAACGGATACGGCGATTTGCGGTATTATTTTACAAACAACAGAGTAAAAACGATATCTCTTTATATCAACGGAAAATATCGTAAAGACTACACTCTGAAAGATATGTGGAACTGGCAGGAGTTCGGAATTTGGGCAAAAGAAGTTTCGCAAGTGGAATTAGTGATTAAAGATGTTTATCCTGGAACAAAATACAAAGATACATGTATCTCTGAAATTTATTTTTACAGGGAAACGGTGAATGATTATGATGTTCCTGTTTTTACTTTTGATGACATGACGACAGAATGTCTTGAGAAATTTCCTTATCCTATATACAAATACAGACGAGGTTTGCCAGATTCGTTGTTTTATACGAGCGATGGAACGCCGCTTATGCTCTATCTTTCAAATCCGACAAGCAACTGGGATATTTATATTTTCAACGATCTTGATTTTTATGTTTACAATCCGAGTAGCAAAACGTGGAAAAAAGATAATGACAACCCGATTTTTGCGGAAATAAAATCAAAGTCGGACATAGCGAAGCAGGAAAAAAAGCCGCAGATGCTTCAAATAAGCGATAATTCAGATTCGTGGTTTTATTTGTCGGAATCAGGCGAATTTGTTTTTGACGGATTCAAGTTCACGGAGTACGTTGAGGAGCCGGTGGTTTACGAAAACGAACGGTAGCTGTCCGCGCGGCACAAAAATCGAATTGCACGACTCAAAAATCGCATTGCGCGACATTTAATCCGCGCTACGCCTTTGACAAATTAGAGATATTAGTTTTATAATCGCCCCATGTTTAGTGTTTTGAAGAAATTGGTAGATAGGTATCGTACTCGCTATTCTATCTTACCTATCGATTTGGCGGATTTTTCAGAAACGAACAGGCTTCATAGCAAAGTTGCAAGTATTATCTTGTTTGTTTTTGGCTTAAGCGCTTTAATTACCTTTTTTGTGATGCATTTCAACAATCTGCGTGATTATCTTTATCATTTCATTTATTTTGGGATATTCACGCTTGTCAGCATTCTGGCTTTTATTATTACTACCAAGGTTAAGAATGTTACGCGCAGAAAAGCTTATATCCATAAGAATGTCGCTTTCTATATGTGCCTGCTTTGGGGAATAATAGCCTCTGTATATAATTTCTATATTCTTGGCCAGCCGTTTAACGGGGTTGTAACTTTATTCCTTACTGTTTCCATCGTTCTTAGTATGTTTTATATACCGCCGATTCTCTTTTTGGCGGCTTTTCTGCTCGGCCTTTGTCCCATGATTCCCGGCATTTACAAAGAATTCGGTGTTTCCGGAGTGGCAGATTCTGTCCTTGTTGTTGTTATCATGTTTTATTTTTCGCTTTATAAAAGGCGCGTGGAAAAACAATACCTGATACTTCTGAAAAAGCAGAAAAAAAACCTTGTGGCAAAGACTTTCGGCAATTTTACGCTTTTGTACGATAACAAGGTTATTAAGTTTTCAAGAACAAAGTCAACGGAGCTTGTGGCTTATCTTATCTACAAAAACGGAAGCTCTGCACAGACAAAGGAACTTATTTCCGTGCTTTATGGCGAACATGCTGATTCCGCGCAATACGGAGCAAGCCTGCGCCTTTTAATTTCAGATATTAAGCACACTTTTGCCGAGTTGGAGATTCAGAATTTCTTTGTCACAGAATACAATAATTTCCGTATAAACCCGGAGATTATAAAATGCGATTACTACGATTTTTTGGCGGGTGACAGGCAATCCGTGAAAGATTATTCCGGCGAGTTCATGAGCCAGTACAGCTGGGCAGAGGAAGTTTCAGCATTCTTGGAACGCAAGGCGCTTAAGTAAGCAAAAAAACACCCAGAGTTGCATTACTGAAACTCCGGGCAAAGGAAGATTTATGATAGCTTCCCGCACCGTAGCTAAACAACGGAAGATACGCGGAGCGGGAAGAACCGGTCAACTAATGACACTGGAAGTAGCGGATAACAAGAACTGGACCATAGCTATCTTTGTACTGTCCGTAGTTGTCATTTCCGTCTTCCAAATTAACTAAACATATGTGTGTTTCGCTGTTACTGAATTGAGTAACTGTATGATAATATGTATGGTCTTCGTGAATAAAAGAGTCTGCATACTGACTTCCAATCTTATCGATTGCAGCCATGATAGCTTCTTTACCTTCGTAAACATACAAAAGTTCTTGTTGAGTCGGAATGAACCAGTCGTTATTAATACTTCCAAGATTACCAAAACCTGTATAATTCTGTGCCCAGTATATAGCTGGATAATTTGACTGACTATAATCTGAAATAATTCCACCTTCAGCGTAACAGATAGCTTGACGGGTTGCTTCTGCATCTCCATCATGGCTGAAAACTTGCGTGTTTGTGTAACCTTGTGATGTGTTTGAGCAAATTGGCAGATACTCTTGTTTCAGACCAACTGTAATAGCGTAATCTGGTACACCATTAAACGAAGCTACGAAGCCTACGACCGCAATTGCATTTTGTTTTTCTCTGTCTGTAAGCTCGCGATTTTGGTATTCAGACGCAGGAAGTGCCGTTTCGTCATTGAATACAATGTCTCCAACAGCGTTCGGTCTGTTCTTTGTTCCGATCTTAATTGTTACAAAACTTGCAGTTACATTTACATCCGCTGCTGGCATTGTAAATGTCCTTGTATTGCCGGTTCCGCTTATTGTAGCACCAGTTGCAGAAATTGAATCAAGTTTGTAGCCGTCTGAAGGAACAATTGTAAGAGTTACGGTGTCACCAATGTGTGCTGTTTGTTTGTCTGTTGTTACTGTTCCGTTTGAAATTGAACTTGGTATAGATACAGAATAATTTATTGGAGTGAATGTAACATTTACCGTTACGTTACTGGCTGGCATTGTAAATGTTCTTGTGGAGCCTGTTCCGCTTACGGTTACGGAGCCGTTGTTAACTGATACAGAGCCAATCTGGTAGCCTGTAGCAGGATATGTGGTTACTGTGACTTGTGAACCATAAGTTGCACTTGAAGATACGGAAAATGATCCGTTTGAAGTTGAGCCTTGTGTAATTGAATACGATATTAGGCTGAATGTAACATTTACTGTTACGCTATTGGCAGGCATTGTAAATGTTCTTGTGGAGCCTGTTCCGCTTACACTTACCGCGCCGTTGTTAACAAATACGCAGTCAACTTCGTAGCCTGTGTCTGGCGTGTTTGCCGTTATCGTTACTGTTGTTCCTGCTGTTGCGCTTGTTACTGTGGTTCCGTTAACAGATGCTGTTCCGCCTGTAACTGAAATAGAGTATGTTGTCGGCGGCAATTCCGTAAAGGTTGCGCTCACCGTTACATTATGTGCTGGCATTGTGAAAGAACCGCCTGCGACTGTTACGGTTTCGTTTCCTTCGGCGGTTACATTCCATGTGCTGAACTGATATCCGTTTGCCGGCGTCGCCGTAAGAGTAACTGTTTCGCCTTCTGTCGCGCTTGTCTTGTTCGCAGTTACGGAGCCGTGAGCAATGTTTTCTGCTATAGATATGGAGTAAGTCGTTGGTGGAATTAAAGTGAATTGTGCGTTTACAGTTACGTTTTGCGCCGGCATTGTAAATGTTCTTATATTACCGGTTCCGTTTACAGTAACGGGATTGCCGCCGACAGCAGCTGTAATAGAAGTAAGTTCGTAGCCGTTGCCAGGTGTGGCTGTAAGGACGACAGTTTCTCCGGCACAAGCCGATGTCTTATTACAAGTAACACTTCCGTTCGTTATTCCTTGTGCTATAGAAACTGAATAAGATTGAGGGTTGTTCCCGTTGTTCCCGTCATTACCGCTTCCGCGGATGAAATTAGCGATGTTAGAGCAACCGCTAAGAAATACGGCTGCAACTACTGCGCACAATAAAAGTGTGGCAAATCTTCTCGTTTTCTTCATTATACTATCCCCTTCTTGTATTCAAGTTGCTTCTGCCCATTCGGGCTTGTTGATAAATCAATTCTAAATTCCTCACAGTTCAGAATCAGAACAAAATTCAGTACGCTATCAGTACAAAGATGAAAAAATACAGTACGATATCAGTACAAAGTTGAAAAAAAACAGTACGAAATCAGTACAAACACTATTTTTTGTTTTTGACGAAGAATGATGTTTTCAAATCCATGAGATATTGGAAAAAAATTGAAATATTGGTTATAATCGCGTTTATGCGTGCCAGTCTGAAAAAACTCAAAGACTTTTACCATAAATACTATTACATTTCGCCGTTGGATTTGGCAGATTCAGCAGAATCAAACAGGATTCATCTATATTTTGTGACTTTTTTTTTCTCGCTTTGTTGTGCAATAGCTTTGGTTTTCCTTTTATTTTGGTATCGCAACAGCCTGCGTGAGCATATTTCTGATTTTATATATTATGGCTTTTGTCTTGTTAATTGTTTCTGTTCGTTTATAGTTTCTGCCAAAGTAAAAACAGTTCCGCGCGAAAAAGCGTATATTTACAAAAATATTCCTTTCTGGATGTGTTTTATTTGCGGACTAGGTATTTCTATTTATAACTTCTATGTTTTTGATCAGCCTTTTGTTGCAATCATTGCTTATATTATCGCTATTGGTGTTTCTGCCAGCATTTTTTCTGTGAATCCGATTCTTTTCTTTATTTTTTCTGCATGCGGGCTTGGTGTAATGGCTCCCGGTATTTACAGAGTTTTCGAAAAATTGGGTCTGGCTTATTCAATATCTCTTTTCATAATCTTTTATTGTCTAGCGCTGCATAAGCGGCATTCAGAAATGAAATACCGCCAGATGCTCAAAAAGCAGAAGAAAGTTCTTGAAGCAAAAACTTTCGGAAACTTTACACTTTTGTACGACAACAAAGTGATTAAGTTTTCCAGAACAAAGTCAACGGAGCTTGTGGCATACCTTATCTACAAAAACGGAAGCTCGGTGCAGACAAAAGAACTTCTTTCCGTGCTTTATGGCGACTATGCCGATTCTGCGCAGTACGGAGCAAGCCTGCGCCTTTTGATTTCTGATATAAAGCATACGCTTGCCGACCTTGGGGTTCAGAACTTTTTTGTCGCGGAGTATAACAACTTCCGCATAAATCCCGAAGTAGTGCAGTGCGATTATTACGATTTTCTTGCCGGGGAGCAAAAAGCCACAAAAGCTTTTGCCGGAGAGTTCATGAACCAGTACAGCTGGGCGGAAGATACAGTGGCTTTCCTTGAGCGCAAGGTGCTGGCATAAAACTGCGAAAGCCCGCGAATCAAAAGCTTTGAAGAATCCCTATATTTGACAAATTCGAGATAATAATTCTATAATCTTTTCATGCGTGCCATTCTGAAAAAAATCAAAGAACTTTACTATAAGTATTATTACATTTCGCCATTGGATCAAGCAGATTCTGCGGAATCGAACCGTCTTTTCAATTTATACTGGAGTCTCTGCTGGACTATTCTGTTTATTCCTGTTTTGGGGGGTGTTCTATTCAAATATCGTAACAACTTATATGAAAACCGCATTTTGTTGTTATGTCTGGGCTTAACCCATCTGTTTTTCTTTATTTCTTTTATCCTTTCTAAAAAATTTAAGAATGTTGCCCGTGAAAAAGCATATATTCTAAAAAACATTCCGATTTATTTAGTTCTTGTCTGTGTTTTTTCTACGGCCATTGTCTTTTTTTACAGAACGGAAAATCACTATGATGGTCTCTTTTGTTTCATTGGTGGTATATTTGTTGTTCTTTCTACTTTATATGTAACTTTACCTATTATTATTTTTATTATAACAACATGTTTTGCAATACTTCCCGGTTTTTTCATTTTTTGGAACGGTACAGGAGTAATTAATTTTGTTATTCTGGCAATTGGACTGCTCTTTATCGCATTTTATAGCAGACTTAAATTAAAGCGGCATCTTGCGCTCCTTAAAACACAAAAGAAAAGCCTTGTCGCGAAAACATTCGGGAACTTTACACTTTTGTTTGATAGAAAGATAGTTAAGTTTTCGCGCTCAAAATCCACAGAGTTTATTGCTTATCTTATATACAAAAACGGCAGTTCTGTGCAGACTAAGGAGCTTATAGCCGCGCTCTGGGGCGACAATGCCGATTCCGCGCGATACGGAGCAAGCTTGCGTCAGCTTGTTGCGGATGTAAAACACACGCTTACCGAGCTTGGGGTTCAAAATTTTTTTGTCGCAGAGTATAACAATTTCCGCATAAATCCCGAAGTAGTGCAGTGTGATTATTATGATTTTCTTGCCGGTGAACCCAAAGCCACAAAAGCGTTCGCCGGAGAGTTCATGAGCCAGTACAGCTGGGCGGAAGACACTGTTGGATTCCTTGAACGTAAGGTGCTTGCCTAAAACGAAACCTTAAAAAAATCCCGGAGCCGAGTTCTGAAGGGCTCCGGGACAAGGAGGGTTTTTTAGTTAGTCAATCTCGGAAAATCGCGAAAGGCAAGTTTTCCGAGCTGCCCTTAGTTAAAAATGGAACCTACGAACGGCAAGAACATTCTGGTTTGTTGTTTTCCAGTTCGAAATCCATTTACCATCTGAAAACCTTAGAATGAAAGCATGGTGATCCATATCATCGCCTGCTGTTGATTGCTGCGTTCCAGACCAGTATTTCTGGTCGGTTGTAATAGGATCTGCATACGTGGTTCCTAGTAAATCGTTTATTGCATCGATAAGGGCTTTCTGTCTGTATACGTCTTGAAGCTCATTTTTCAGAGGAAGGAACCAGTCATAGTTGTTGTCACCTGCAAGATTTCCGCTTCCAGCATAATGTTCTGCCCACCAGAATGCGGGATAATTAGCTTCGTTGTAATCATCCAGGCAGTTTATCAGATAGTTGTGAAATGCTCCGTCGGATTCGGCTAAAAGATCGCTTCTTCTTCCCCATACTGCGGATTGATCGCTACATACTGCTTTCACATCGTGCTTTAAGCCCATTCCTAAAACAAAACCATTCAGGATGTTTTCTGAAAAAATAATCGCGATTGCAGCCTGCTTCTGCTGTTCTGTCAAGGTCATTCCTGCTGAATAAGGTGTTGCAGTTCCGTCATTGAAAACGATATCGCCAACAGCAGTAGGTTTGTCTTTTGTTCCAAGGTGAGTTCTTACGAAAGTCGCGCTTATTGATACTTCGCTTGCAGGCATTGTGAATGTTCTTGTGCTGCCCTTAGCTGTTCCGCTTCCGTTAATTGTAAGTGGGTTTCCGTTTGCGGTCACAGAAATCGTATCAAGAATAAAACTGTTATCAGGTACGATTGTAAGCGTTACAGTTTCGTTATAGTGGGCTGTCGAATTGCTGAAGTTCACAGTTCCGTTCGACATTCCTGCTTTTCTAATTCTGTAATCTTCCAGTGTGAAACTAGCGCTTATCGTTACATTGCCAGCTGGCATTGTGAGTTGTCTCGTGCTGCCGCTGGTGTTTCCGCTTCCTCTTAATGAAATCGGGCTTCCGTTCGCGCTTGCAGTAATTGAATCAAGACGATAGCCGGTATTTGGCGCAACCGTAAGCGTGATCGTATCTCCGATATGAGCATTTGATGTTTTGCTTGCGGTTACGCTTCCATTTGCGAAAGAGCCGGAATTAGTTACAGTATAATTAATTGGAGTGAAGGTCGCGCTTACGCTTACGTTTCCGGCTGGCATAGTGAATGTTCCTGAGTCGCCGTTTCTGTTTACAGGAATGTTGGTTGAACCGGTGCTGGCTGTTATGGAATAAAGCTGGTATCCATTTGCAGGCGTTGCTGAAACAGTGACTAGTGAGCCGCAGGCTGCGCTTACGTTATCTCTATTGTATCCGTTAATGGTGATGCTTCCGTTTGAAATTTGAGCTCTTGTAGCGGTGTAATTCAAAGGATTGAATGTCGCGCTTATAGATACATTATCTGCTGGCATAGTAAAAGTTCTTGTATTGCCGCTTCCTCTTAATGATACTGTTCCGCCGTTGGCTTTTGTCACTGTAATAGAACTCAGTGTGTAACCGTCGTCAGTACTAATTGTGAGCGTTACGGTAGAATTATAAGTTGCGGTTTGGTTGTATGTCACTCTTCCGTGTGGGAATGTTGCAGCCTGTGAAATTGTGTAGTTGATGTCGGTGCAGTTTGCAGTTATGCTCACGCTGCTGTCCGGCATGGTAAATGTTGTGACAGAAGATGTGTTGTCTGCAAAAGTTAATCCTGGAGTTGTCGTCGTCCAGTTGACAAACTGTTTTCCTGTAGGTGGAGTAGCCGATATTATGACGGTAGTTCCTGCATCTGCGTTTATCACTCTCTGTCCGTTTATGCTTGCGCTTCCGTCCGTTATTGAAATTGTGCTGTTTATCGGTGTGAATGTCGCGCTTACTGTTACGGCTTTCATCGGCATTGTGAAAGTTCCGTCATTTCCAACTGTTATGGCGGTTCCGTCCGCATCAGTTACAGACCATTCATAGAATTGATATCCATCGCTTGCTTCCGCGGTAAGGGTGACTGTGTCGCCATAGTTGGCTGCCTCTTTGTCGGCAGTAACTCTTCCGTGTGAAATAGAAGATGATATATTAACCGGGTATGCGATTGCTGTGAATGATGCGTTTACCGTTACGTTGCCTTTGGGCATTGTAAAAGTCCTTGTATTGCCGCTTCCGCTGACTGTGATTGAAGTGTTGCCGACGACTGCTGTTACAGAAGTCAGCGCGTAACCATCGGCTGGGGTCGCAGTGAGGACAACCGCTTCATTTTCAGTAAACGAAGATTTGTTCGGTGTTAATGTTCCGTTCTCAATACCCGGCATGATGGAGACCGTGTAGGATTTTTCTCCACCATTGTTTCCGAGCAAATCGGCTACGTTCGGGCAGCCGGTAAGCATAACGGTAAAAATTGCCGTGCACAGCAAAAGTGCGGCAAAATTCTTGAACTTCTTCATATCTTACTCCTTATATCTGATAGTTGAGTTGACACGCAAAAAAATCGCGGATTTATGCGAATGGCATCTAATCCAACGCCCTTTCCGAGCCTGTTAATAGAAAGATTGTAAAAAACTCACAGTATTGAATCAGTACAAAAATCAGTGGCAAATCAGTACAAAAACGAAAAAAAGCGTGGCAAATCAGTACAAAAATTCAGAAATCAGTAGCGAATCAGTACAAAAGGAGAATTCAGGGGTATAATCAGAGTAAATGATGAAAAAACTTGTTTTAATTCCCGTTTTGATTTGTTTCCTCTTTTTTACATTTGCAGATGAGCCCATGTTGCCGCCACAAAACTACACAAATTTTTTTGCGAACGGTCGTTATATGCTCGTTTGCGATGCAACGAAAAAAGAGACAACATGCTACGAAATAGTTGACCCCACAGCGGATGTTGAAACAGAAGAGAAATGGCGGATTCCAAGATGGGGACTATACTCGTATCTTTCTGAAAACGGAGAATTCTGCGTGCTTGATGATTGGGGCGGTTTGATTCCGCTTGATTATGATGCGGAATATGTGCTTTACGTTGTTTTCAAAAATGGTACGGAGTATGCAAAAATAAAGCTTTTCGATGTAATCAGCGATAAAAAAAACCTACGACGTACTGCCTCTCATTATTACTGGGGAAATATAGAATCGTTTGAGAACGACGGAGTTTTGCTTAATACAGTAGAAGGCAAAAAATGGTACGATTTCAAAACGAGAAAAGTAACGGAGTATGTCGAGTAAGCGCTAATGACATACCCCGCGAAAATCTCTTAAAACTTACTTCCCTTCAATCATCCGGACGGCTTCGTCGAAGCTGATGCAGCTGGCGTATCGTCTGGGCCACATGAAATCGTTGTAGAAATGATACGCGGTCGATTTTGAGAAGTATTCGTTGTCCGTCGTGGAGTTCGTGTACGCCGGGATGAAGACTTTATATCCGCGCTCGAATGCGCTTTTCACAGAGGCATCGATGCAGAAATCGGTCTGAAGTCCCACAATCATTACCTGGGTTTCGTTTTTCTCTTTAAGATATGAATCAAGTCCCGTCTGCGGATGAAAGCAGCTGTTCACCGTCTTATAGAAGATTTTCTCGTTCTCTTTCGGTGCGAAAGCGTCGTATATCTCGAAGTCCCAATCGCCTTTTGTGAAGCCGGAGCCGGGACCGTCGTCGTGCTGGACGTAGACCACTTCCACATTGTTCTGACGGGCTTTCTCTATTAATGTGCGGATGTTGCCCGTTATCTTTTCGAACTCGAATAGGTTGGAATTTGTGATTCCTTTCTGTGTGTCAATTACGAGTAAAACCATCGCTAAAAGTTTCCGCCGTTCCAGCCCCAGTTCGCGGTTCCCCAGTAGCTTACGTAAACTGCGTTGCCGGGTATGCCTAGCTGATTTTCCAATATCTCGCAGATTTTCGCTGTCATTTTGTCGCTTGATGCGGAGTCTACGTTTCCAAGGACTTTGACTTCGACGTATGCGCCTTTGTCGAGCTTTTTGCCGGCGAAATACAAATCCTGATTGTCGGTAAGGTTGATCATCAGGTAGCTTTCCGGCTTCCCGATTATGCTGATGGCTTTGCCGAATTCAGCTTTCAAAACGTCTCTTTTTTCTGTAGGTAAGCTCATCGTTACCTTTGCTTCTATCATTGGCACTTTAATATCCTCCTGTTATGAACTATCTCCATTATCGCATTACATCCGCACGAGTTCAACCCTGTGTCCTGCAAATCTCCCGGATTCCCGGATTTTCTGGATTTTCTTGGCGGAAAAACTTTAAAAATATTAAAGCTATTGAATAAATACTGAAAAACTGATAGAAGTATAATATGGACGGAGCAATAAAAGCCGTAGCGGACCGGCTGAAAGGTCTACGCGAAATAATGGATGTCTCTGTGGAAGAAGCTGCGCGCGTTTGTGGATTAACGCCGGAGCAGTATGCCGCTTATGAGACGGGTGACATCGACATTCCTGTCGGTGTGCTTCACAGCATGGCTAAGGAGTATAACTTCGAGCTTACCACCCTTATTTCTGGCAATGAACCGCACATGAAAAGCTATTTCCTTACAAAAAAAGGAAAAGGTCTCTCAGTTGACCGCAGGAGCGATTACAAGTATCAGTCTCTTGCGTTCGGTTTCGCGAACAGAAAGGCAGATCCTTTCATCGTAACGATTACACCGGAAGAAACAAAAGAGATTCATTTCAATTCCCATCCAGGACACGAGTTCAACTACATGATTGAAGGCTCCATGAAAATCGTCGTTGATGGAAAGGAAATGCAGCTTGATGAAGGCGACTCCTTGTATTTTGATGCCACAAAACAACACGGAATGCAGGCTCTGAACAACGCACCAGCCCGCTTCCTTGCAATAATTATTTAGCCGGATGTCTGCCCGCTTTGGGTACGGTATCCGGCGCATTCGCCCCGCCGTAAGGGTTACGGCAAAAAATCAGCTGGCCGCGGGCTTTTCGCGTTTTCGCGGTCAGCTTCACTCTTATTGCAAGGAATTCACTATGGAAGAAGTATTTTTACCACGCACAGATTTCAAGGATTACGAGGATTTTTTTAAGAATTATAAAATCAATATCCCGGAGAATTTTAATTTTGCATACGATGTAATGGATGTTCTGGCTGCGAAAACGCCGGACAAACGTGCTCTTGTATGGACTAACGATGAGGGCATTTACATCGAGTTTACATACGCCGAACTTAAGAAACGCACTGACGCTACGGCTTCTTTTTTTAAGAACCTTGGCATTGGAAAAGGCGATATGGTCATGCTGATTTTGCAGAGACGCTACGAGTTCTGGCTTTCGATACTGGCTCTGCACAAGCTTGGCGCGACCGTAATTCCGGCGACGCACATGCTCACAAAAGAGGACATTATTTACAGGAACAACGCAGCTTCTATAAAGGCTGTAATCGCTGTTCATGACGGAGATATTCTTGCTCATGTTGACGCTTCTGTGCCGGAGTCGCCAAGCTTGAAGATACGCGTTGCCGTGAATCCGCATGGCATTGATGTTCCTAACGGAACGGAATATACAAGCCCGGACGGCACTTTCCACGAATCGCGCCCGATGCCGGAAGGCTGGGTTGATTTTACGACGGGAGTTGCCAATGCGCCTGCTTATGTAACGCCGGTTGGGGAAGCCCGCCGTGAAATAAATACGAACGACGACATAATGCTCGCATACTTTACGAGCGGTACGACAAGTCATCCGAAGCTTGTAGCGCATGATTTCACATATCCGCTCGGACATATCGTTACTGCAAAATACTGGCAGCAGGTAAAGAAAGACGGGCTTCATCTTACGGTTGCGGACACAGGCTGGGGTAAAGCCGTGTGGGGCAAGCTGTACGGTCAGTTTATCTGCGAGTGCGCTGTGTTCGTGTACGACTATCATGCGCGCTTCAAGCCGCTCGACCTTATAAAGCAGATTGAGAAGCATCACATAACGTCCTTCTGCGCGCCGCCTACGATTTACCGCTTCCTTATTCAGGAAGACCTTTCTGTGTTCGATCTTTCGTCACTGGAGCATTGTTCAACGGCGGGTGAGCCGCTTTCCGAGGAAGTTTTCAACAAATGGAAGAAGCTTACAGGGCTTGAGCTTCGCGAGGGCTTTGGCCAGACTGAGACGACGCTTTCTGTCTTGAATTTCGGGAACGAGGCTGTTAAACCTGGTTCAATCGGAAAGCCTGCGCCGTATTACAACGTCGTCCTTCTTGACGAGAACAACGAGGAATGCGAGGATGGTGAAGTAGGGGAGATTGCGTTCCCTATTTCCGGCGGTCATTTTCCGGGACTTTTCCGCGAGTATTACCGCGATGCGGCGAAAACAGCCGAAGTTATGCGCGACGGCTATTATTTTACAGGCGATACGGCTTGGCGCGACGAGGACGGCTTCTTGTGGTTTACAGGACGCAGCGATGATGTTATAAAATGTTCAGGTTACAGAATCGGTACGTTCGAGGTTGAGAGCGTTCTTATGCAGCATCCGGCGGTAGTGGAGTGCGCTGTAACGGCAGCTCCGGATCCGGTGCGCGGTCAGGTCGTAAAGGCGACGATTGTGCTTGCCACGTCTTACAAGCCGGGCAGCGCTGACCTTATAAAAGAGATTCAGAAGTTTGTAAAGGAAACGACGGCGCCGTACAAGTATCCGCGCATTGTGGAGTTTGTTGAGGAGCTGCCGAAGACGATAAGCGGCAAGATTAAGCGGCGCGAAATCCGCGAACGGAAATAGCGCGTAATACGGGGGTATATATGGATTCACAGATAAAAGCTGTTGCGGACAGGCTTCGTGGTTTGCGTGACGTGTTCGATGTCACCGAGGAAGAAGCGGCCGCTATTTGCGAGGTTCCGGTCGAAACTTACAGAAAGTACGAGTCTGGTGAAGTCGATATCCCTCTTGGCGTTATGTTCTGCATGGGAAAGAAATTCAACGTGGACATAAACTCTTTCCTTACGGGAATGGAAACTCATAAGGTGTCGTATTTCTATACCCCAAAAGGAAAAGGTGTGACAGTAAACCGCCTTGCCGACTATCATTTTGAGTCGCTTGCGTTCGGTTTTGCGGACAGAAAATCTGACCCGTTCCTTGTAACTATAAATCCTGGCGATATAAAAGAGATTCACCCTGTTACGCATCCGGGACAGGAGTTCAACTATTGCGTAGAGGGCACGGTCCGTGTCGTTGTCGGAGAGAACGAGATTATTCTTAATGAGGGCGATTCGCTTTATTTTGATTCGTCAAAGCCGCACGGTCAGCAGAACGTTGGCGACAAGCGGTGCCGGTTTATTACTATTATTCTGAACTAAAAAAAGTTCGGAATCTCTGCCGGATTTCCGCGCGATTTAGAAAAGGAGCATGGCACAAGGCCGTATTCATACATGGAAGAACAATTTTTGGAGCGGACGGAGTTCGCGAACTACAAAGATTTTTACAAGAACTACAAGATAAAAATCCCGGAGAATTTCAATTTTGGCTACGATGTTATTGATGCGATAGCCGCAAAGACTCCTGATAAAAAAGCACTCGTCTGGACGAACGACGAGGATGATTACTACGAGATTTCTTTCGGCAAGATGAAGGAGCTTTCGGACAAAGCCGCGTCTTTTTTTATGCAGCAGGGCATTGGTCATGGCGATTTTGTCATGCTGATTTTGCAGCGTCGGTATGAGTTCTGGATTTCGATGATTGCGCTCCATAAAATCGGGGCGGTTGCGATTCCGGCAACGCACATGCTTACAAAAGAAGACATTGTATACCGCAACAATGCCGTAAAAATGAAGATGATTGTCGCGGTCAACGTGCCCGATGTTGTTGAGCATATAAATGAGGCGTGGAAAGAGTCCCCGAGCCTTAAGGTTTGCGCTTTCGTAAATGCTTTTGGCGTTGACCGCCCTGTAGAGAATCCGCCCGAAGGATGGGTGGACTTTACCGAAGGTTGCAAGAATGCGCCGGCGTTCCCGAAGCTCGACAGGGACGCTGTTTCTCACAACGACGACTATATGCTCGGATACTTCACGTCAGGTACGACGAGCCATCCGAAGCTTGCGATACACAACTTTTTGTACCCGCTCGGTCA
>JAEEGK010014953.1_pt1 | contig 17284 bp, 20 predicted proteins | sample 8958771 | NCBI WGS metagenome assembly JAEEGK01 (sample SAMN16246547, study PRJNA631951) | gut metagenome | biome: gut microbiome; feature: rumen; material: SC-attached | host: Bos | place: Iran: Karaj | collected 2018-10
CCGCCCCCGGTCTTCGGACCGGGGGCGGTTTTTGCATCCGGCAGAATACTAGAGAGGGCCTGCAGGCCGGATCCTCTTCTCGTGACGCCCCTCGCCGGCAGGGCGTTCCTTTCCCCACGATGGGAAAGGAACCAAAGCCAAAGGATCGCCAGGAGGACCTTCCGAAAGGTTCCCCTGGACCCTTCCTACCGGCCAAGGGGGGCCGCTTGCCCCCCATTGGATCCCCCCTCCGGGGGACGGAGATACAGTGAATTAACGGATGCAGAAACGATCAGCACCCTCCCTTCCCCTGGGGGAAGGTGGCTCCGGCGTCTCACGGAAGCCGGAGGCGGATGAGGGACAATGCCGCCGAATTAAAAGGTTTCTGCTGGGTACGTTTTACGATTCTGCTCATGTAATCGTTAGTTAGCCTCCGGCGGCCCACTTTCTTTAACGGCAAAGAAAGTGGGGAAAGAAGCCGCCAAAGGGAACCTATTCCGAGGCGGTTCCCTTTGGAATCCTTCCCCGACGGCCAAGGGGGGAACCGCGCGGCGGTTCCCCCCATTGGATCCTCCCTCCTGGGAACGGGAGAGGAAACCGCGGAACTCCCGGTATAGCCGCTGCTTCACCTGGAAGAAGCAAAGCGACCGACCATGATGAATCATGGGCAAGGCTGAACGCCTTGCCCATAGTTTGTCCTGCATGCAGATCAGTGAAACCGATGTACGTTTCCTTTGCTCGTGAGAGCGCTTTGGTACCTGGAACAATCAACGATATCCCCGATTTCCACGGAATCGTACTGTTCCTCCGTGCATCTCAGCTTGTACTGCGCTGTCTTTTGCCCTTCACGAAAACCTTGCTCGATCGTAATCGTGAACCCATGGTCATGCTCTTTTGCCAGGATCCTCACTTCCCCGTCCATGGGATAGTAAGACCGTCGGATCACAAAACCGGTCAAAGCAGCCAGGAGGAGCAGCGCCGCAGCAAGGGCCACGATCACGGTAATCCTTTTCCGTTTTCCCGGACTCTTCTCCGGCACGTCATCACCCTCTCCCCGCACTGGGAAAGTCACGCCCCCGGCAGGGCCCCCGCCGGCGCGGAAGCCCTTCCCGCCGGACAAATCATGATGCGGAGCATCCATTCATGACGCATCGCGTCAATTCACGTTCCGAAGGAACATTTCACGCGCCCGCCAGGGCGCAATTCATCGGTCTCAGAGCCGAAACCGTTCAGAACCGCCCGATATCCCTGGCGGTGTGGAAGGCGGCGGAGGTGGCGGCGGTGATGTTCCGGGGGCTGAGGCAGTCCCCGATCTGGTAGAACTCCGGAGCGCAGAAGCGCAGGGCCAGGGCGGCCTCGGATTCCGGCCGCTGGCCCACGGCGTAGATCACCGTGTCTGCCTCGTAGAGCTTCTCCCCTTCCGGTCCGGCGCACAGGACCCCCTCCGGCCGGATCTCCAGAGCCTTGGTGTTCAGGTCCACCTTCACCTTCCGCTTGTTCAGCTCCGCCTTCAGGCCGATGGCGTGAAGGAAGTTCCCCCCGTCGTTGATCTGGGGCGCCATTTCCACCACCTGGACCTCCCGGCCCTGCATGGCCAGATAGATGGCCAGCTCCAGACCCACCAGACCGGCGCCCAGGATGCAAACCTTCTTTCCCGTCTTCTCCGGCTCCAGATAAGCCTGCTCCGCCCCCAGGACGTCAGCTCCGTCGATGCCCGGTATATTCGGCCTGATGGGCCTTGCCCCGGTGGCGGCGATGATCACGTCCGGCTTCAGAGCTTTCGCATACTCCGGCGTGACCTCCGTATTCAGCCGCAGGTCGATGGGGGCCTTCTCCACCGCCCGGGCCTGACTGTTCAGATAGATATCCAGCTTCCGTTTGAAAGGCACGTTCCGCTCGCAGCGGATGGAGCCCCCCAGCTCGCTCCCCTTTTCGCAGAGGATGACCTCATGTCCCCGCTCCGCGCAGGTGAGGGCGGCCTGCATGCCGCCGACGCCGCCGCCAACCACCAGGACCCGGCGGGATACCTTCGCCTTGGGGAAGTCGTACTTCATGTCCAGCTCCCGCCCGGTTTCCGGGTTGATGGCGCAGTAGGGCTCGCCGCAGTTCATCTCCGTGGAGAAGCAGCTGAGGCAGCGCATGCACTGCTTGATCTCGTCCTCCCGGCCGGTGCGAATCTTCAGAGGCAGATCCGGGTCCGCCAGGAGCGCACGGGCCATCTCCACCACGTCCGCCTGACCGGAGGCGATGATCTCCTCCAGCATCTCCGGCTCTCCCAGGGCGCCTACGGTGGCTACCGGGGTCTTCACGTGCTTTTTGATCTCCGCGGCGTATTTCACGTTGGGTCCCTCTCCCAGGAACATGCTGGGATGGGTGACGGCGAAGACCTCCTCCACCTCGTGGTTCCCGGCGGAGACGTGGATCAGGTCGCAGAGGCCGTCCAGCTGCCTGGCAAAGGCGATGCCCTCCTCGATGCCGTAGCCTCCGTCGTAGCATTCGCTGCCGCTGATGCGCACCTCCACGGGGAAGGAGGCGCCGCAGGCCTTCTTGATGGCCTTTACGATCTCCACCGTGAACCGGGCCCGATTCTCGATGGGAGCCCCGCCCCACTTATCCTTCCGGGTGTTGGTGATGGGAGAGACGAACTGATGCAGCAGCCAGCCGTGGCCCGCGTGGACCAGGACCATGCCGAAGCCCGCCCGCTTGGCGATGAGAGCGGCCTGGGCGTATTTCTGAATGGTGCGCTCGATGATCTCCTCCGGCATCTCCGGCACCACCCGGTCCCCCACCTGCATCTCCACGGGGCCGTAGGCGAAGCCCATGTTCTTTGCCCCCATGAAGGCGGGGACCCGGTTGGCGAACATGCCCGCGTGCTGCAGCTCTGCCGTGGCCACCGCCCCGTGACGGGTGACCTCCTCCGCCAGACGGCACAGGGGATGAAAGGCCCGGGGATCCTCGATGGCCACGTGGTCCGCGCCGCCCCGGCCCAGCTCCCCGTCCGTGATGAGCTCGCAGGTGGCGACGCTGGCCGCGCCGCCCAGGGCCTTCCGGGCATAGTAGGCGGCGGCGCCGGGAGGCAGGATATTGTCCCCGGTCATGTTCACATACCCGGTCGGGGAGGCAAAGATCCGGTTGCGGAACAGGGTGTTCCCCAGTCGGATGGGTTCGAAAAGATGGGGGTACTTGAATTCGCTCATGGTCGTCCATTCCTTTCTTCGTTCTCTGGTCCGATCAACCGCCGGGAGACCCGGGGCAAACTGTCCTTCATTCCGGGGATCCGGGTGGACGCGGGCCTCACGCCTCCGTCTCCGTCCAGGCGGCCCACTCGATAAAACCGCCCTTCCCCGGTACCGCCAGGATCCCGTTCCGGTCCCCTTCACAGCGCACCAGCAGGCAGGTCATGGGCTCATCCCCGGAGCAGAGGGAGGCGTACCGCTCCAGAAAATCCCGATCCGCCAGCAGATCGGTGAGGAAATTTCCGAACTCCATCTCCTCCAGAAAGAGCTCCGCAGCCACCCGGAAGGGCCGCTCCCCGTCCAGGGGATGCAGAGCCCGCAGCGCCTCCAGATCCCTGGGGCGGCGGACGAACCAGGCTCGACCGTTCAATTCCCTCACCTTCCTTCCGGCTTATTGTACACGCCCTGTCTGATCCTGTCAATCAAGGGAGACAGGCTGCTTTCTCCCCGTCTTTTCTGCGCCCATGGCTTGCGGAGGAGGGCGGGGTATGATAGAGTGAATATATCCCATGGAAAGGAAGCCGGGCCGGATGAAGAAGACGATCGACGAATTGCTCCGGGCATCTTACTGGATCATCGATATCCTGCCGGAGCAGGTCCCGAAGAACAGCCCCGGGCAGTATTTTGCCGTCGAAGCATACTATCTCGAACCGACGCGCCTGGCCGCGGTGAAGCAGAAACACATCGACCTCGTTCTCAAGCTGAACTGCTACCGGGACCTTTCCCTGGGGGAGGACGGGCCCCTCAACCCCCCGCCGGAGCAGATCGCGGAGGCGATGCGGGGGGGATACCTCTCCATCCTCCTGGAGGACTCCATGATCGTTTCCCAGCCGGACGAGACCTGGCTGACGATCTATGCCCCGGAGGAAAAGCTGCTGGAGCTGCTCCGGGTCCTGGCTGTGGGAGAGGGACTGTATCTCTGGCAGCCCCCGGATCAGGGGTCGGAAGGAGGTCGGGAGCATGGCTGAGCTGGTCGCGGTCTCCGGGGTGAAGAATTCCGGCAAGACCACCTTTCTTGCCGCTCTGATCCCGGAGCTGAAGGCCCTGGGGCTGCGCGTGGCCGTCATCAAGCACGACGGGCATTCCTTCCTGCCGGACCGGGAGGGGACGGATACCTTCCGCCTCCTGGAGGCGGGAGCCATGGGGACCGCCGTGTTCGACGGGGAGAAATTCCAGGCGGTGAAATACGCCCGGGTATCGGAAACCGAGCTCTCCGCCCTGTTTCCCGAGGCGGATCTGATCCTGCTGGAGGGCTTCAAGCATTCCCCCTGGCCCAAGATCGAGATCCTCCGGGGGGCCGTTTCCCGGGAACCGGTGTGCGATCCCGCCGCCCTGCTGGCCCTGGTGACAGATACGGAGGTCCGGCTTCCCGGGGTGCCCGCATTCGGTCTTGCGGACGCGGCGGGGGTGGCCCTGCTGCTGCGGGACCGGCTGAAAAATGTGCAGGAGAAATAACATATACAGGAGGAGTCGTTATGGGTATTCAGGATTTTCACGGCAAGACCGCATTCGTCACCGGCGGCGCCAGCGGACTGGGGCTGGGCATCGCCAAGGCCCTGGCCAAACGGGGCGCGAACATCGTCATCGCAGACTTCCGGCAGGAGGCGCTGGACGCCGCTCTGCCCATCTTCCGGGAGAAGGGCTGGCCCTGCCATCCCGTTCTGCTGGACGTGATGGACCGGGAGGCCTTCGTCCGGGCGGCGGACGAAGCGGAAGCCGCCTTCGGCAAGATCCACATCCTGGTGAACAACGCGGGCATCGGCCTCATGGAGGGCCCCATCTGGGAGGCCAGCTATGAGGACATGGATTTTGCCATCGACATCAACTTCAAGTCCGTCCTCAACGGCATCAAGACCATTCTTCCCCGGATCCTGAAGCACGGGGAGGAGGGCTGGGTGGTGAGCACCTCCTCCAAGAACGGGATCATCCCCCTGCCGGGCATGGTGCTGTACAACTCCACCAAGCGGGCGGTGATGGCCGTCATGGAGACCCTGGCCCTGGACCTGCAGGAGACCAACGTAGGCTCCAGCGTCTTCTGCCCCGGTCCCTTCAAAACCAACCTGAACGTCACCACGGACAAGATCCGGGAGATGCATCTGGGCTCCCCCTTCGCCAAGCGGGTCAGCCCCAACAAGGGCGTCAAGAAGGCCGATCTGAGCGGCCTGGACATGAGCAAGATGGAGCGGGATCCCGAGGAAGCCGGGGAACGGGTCGTCCGGGGCATCATGCGGGGAGACCTGTTCATCTTCACCCATGCGGAGTGGAAGAAGGGCTGGCAGGAGCACGCGGACGCCATCACCCGGGCCATTCCCGACGAGGAGCCCAACCCGGATTTCATCAAGGTCTTCCCCCGGAACGTGGCCGCCCCCATCTACAACAAGCAGACCCAGGTCCCGGCCTGGCATCCGGAAGACTGAGCGAAGCCATGGCCGTTATCCGCATCCGAAAGAAACCTCCGGAGGGGCGGCATGATTCCGGCTGTCTCCTCTGCGGCAGCCCCCTGGTCTATTCCGCCGCTGCGGAGGAGCGCGTCTGCGCCGTCTGCGGGGAGAAGCATCTGTCCAACTGCGCCTGCGAAAAGGGGCACTACGTCTGCGACCGCTGCCACGCCGCGGGACTGGAGGCGGAGTTCATCCCCCTGCTGCTCCGGAGCCGGGAGAAGGATCCCCAGAAGCTGCTGGAGGAAGTGTTTGCCCTTCCCGGCGTGCATATGCACGGACCGGAGCATCACGCCATCGTCCCCTGCGTCCTCCTGGCCGCATACAGGAACTGCGGCGGGGAGCTGGACCTGCGCTCCGCCCTGGGGGAGGCCCTGAAGCGGGGCCGTCAGGTCCCCGGGGGCACCTGCGGGTACTGGGGCGTCTGCGGCGCCGCCGCCGGGGCGGGGATCTATTTCAGTATCCTGACCCGTTCCACTCCCCTGGCCGGGGAGGTCTGGGACCTGCCCCAGCGCCTTGCCGCCCGCTGTCTGAACGCCATCGCGGACGCCGGCGGTCCCCGGTGCTGCAAGCGCACCGCCCGCCTCGCCGTGCGGGAGGCCGTGCGTTACACCACAGAGCGTCTGGGCCCGACCATGCCGGAGACGCAGCCTGTCTGCGGGTACGTGAGGAAGAACCGGGAGTGCATCGGGGCCCGATGTCCGTATTATCCCCGATAGGTTTCCCGTATATATGATATGGGGACAGAGGTCTGACCTCTGTCCCCGTCTGTTTTCCTCTTGATGCTCCTGCGCCTGCTGGCGCGGCATTTTTCGTTTCCCTCGTCCCCGCCGCGCGGTCTGCCTTCCCTTGGGGGAAGGTGTCAGCCGCCGCCTCCCGCAAGGCGGCTGACGGATGAGGGGCGGAGGGAGCTTCCGCGCCTGCGGCCACGGCCCCGCAAAGCAATTCTCCCCCGCGGCGCTCCTGAGCAGGCAGCTGCTGCGGGGGGGGGGGCTTTTCCGTTGGCAACGTCAGCCGCTTTTCCGCTTCCCTTTTCCGGCGGTGTATCCCCGGCGGATGCGGCTGTAGCAGTCGTTGCACAGGCGGCCCGAGTGGTACAGGGGCATGGGGGCGCCGCAGCGGGCGCAGAAGCGGATGTTGTTCTTCAGGTTATGGAGCAGGATCTGGTTGATAAGGTCTGCGGTCTTCTCCCGCTCCTCCCGGAGCTTTTCCTCCTCCACATGGCAGCCGAAGGCCTTGGAGAAGGAGAAATACAGGTCCAGCTCCCGGTAGTACAGCTCCAGCTCCGGCAGGGTATAGGCGGTGCGTTTTTCCGGCAGCACCGGCTGTTCCGGCTCCCCGCCCCCGTTCCAGATCCGGAGGAAACGGAAGAAGAGCATGCTCAGCTCGTCGTCCGTCTCGTCGAAGGGGATGTTGGCTGCCCGAAGCTCCATCTCCTTGTCCAGCCGGAAGCCCCGCTCCCGCATCTGGGTGATCATGGTGATATACCGGGTGATATCCAGCTTCCGGTAGGGCTCCGCCGTGGGCATCCGGTTCCACACGCTCAGGACCTCCAGCAGGTCGAAGTCCACCATGAGCACCAGGTCGGAGAAGCCCGCCACGGCGTACTGGAGGGGCGGGACCACGGTCTCCATCCCCGCCTGGATGGAGGAGAGGTTCTCCGTCGCCCCCACGTAGCCCTTGTCATAGATGCCGTACCGTCCCGCCCGTCCGGCGATCTGCTGGATCTCCTCCGGCTTCAGAGGGCGGCGCTCCTTGCCGTCAAACTTCTCCGTATCCATGAAAATGATCCGGCGGATGGGCAGGTTCAGCCCCATGCCGATGGCGTCGGTGGAGACCACGTACTGCCGGTCCCCGTTCAGGAAGCCCTCCACCTGCTTCCGCCGGGTGGCGTAGGGCAGGGCGCCGTAGATGATGGCGGGCTCCTTCCCGTGCTGCCGCAGGTCCTCCGCGATGCTCAGCACGTTCATTTTGGAAAAGGTGATGAGGGCGTCCCCGGGCTGGATATCCAGGTAGTTCACCACCTTGTTCATGCACAGGAGGGGCGTCTTTCTGGTGTGTTCCACCACCTCCACCTGGTCCCCGCAGCTGCGGATGAGGCGCAGGAGCAGGTCTTTGGCCTGGGGGGCGGCGCAGAGATGGATCTCCGGGGCCAGGACGCCCAGGATGGCCCGGGTCCAGGCGTAGCCCCGCTCGGAGTCCGCGATCATCTGACATTCGTCGATCACCGCCACGTCGAAGCGGCGCTTCATCTCCAGCTTTTCCGCCGTGGCAGCCACGTGGGTGTCCCCTTCCCGCACGTCCTCCTCCTCCCCGGTGGAGAGGCTGCAGTTCACCCCGTAATCCAGCAAGGTCTCCTGGGCCTCCAGAGCCAGGAGGCGCAGGGGAGCCAGGTATACGCCGGTCTCCGCCCGGATGAGGCGCTGGAAGCCCGCGTAGGTCTTCCCCGTATTGGTGCCCCCTATGTGGAGGATAAAGCGCCGTTCCATGGCCCGGGCTTCCGGATACTCGTCCTTGGGATTCAGGGCTACCAGGGTCTCCAGGCTGTTGCGGATCGCCCGGGGAACGTAGGAAACGGAATACACGTAGCTCAGGGGATGGTCCAGCAGCTCCTGGGCCGGAAACTTTTCCAGGTTCAGCAGGGCGTCCATATCCGCCTCGGGCTGGGCCTGGGTGAATTCCGTCAGCGCGGCGGCGGCCACCGCCTCCAGCACGGGCACGTAATGGTCCCAGATGCGTTTGCACCAGTCCGACGCAGGGTTCCGGCCGAGCCATACCCCGGTGTTGGCAAAATGCCGCAGGTCCGCGGCGGCGCTCACGTCCGGCAGGCCCGCCCGCTTTTCCAGGGCCAGAAACTGGCCGATATAGCCCATGGCCTTGCCGCTGCGGAGACTGGCGGAGGCGGTATTCCCCGCCATGCGCTCCACGAGGCCCCGATGGAAGAGCTCCGCCAGCCTGGCGCAGCGCTCGTCCCCGGTGCGGGGACAGGCGTTCCAGGCTTCCTCCAGCAGCTGGCAGGCGGCCTTCAGGGCGTCCTCCGTCTCCGCCATGGCGGCCTCCCGGGCCCGGGTCTCCGCCTGGGCCGCGGCATGGACGACGGAGCGGAACCGCTCCCCCGCCTCCGCCTCCAGAATGACGGATTTTTCCCAGGTGCGCACCCGGCGGCCGTTATAATGATGGTACGTCGGCGGGGGCAGAAGCTCCTTCAGCAGAGCCTCCGTCCATCCCCTGCTCTTCAGGGTGCCGAAGGTCCAGTTTTTCTTGCTGTTTCCACCAGACATGAGGTACTCTCCAAATCAGAATCGCATAGTGACAAAGTATTTTACCACAATTCCCGCCGGGTTACAACTTTTCCCGGCTTTCTTGCCACATCGCAAAACCGATGCTATACTGAGCCAAACGATCAGAAGGAGGAAGATCCAATGAAGCTTCATGTGGGAGATACCATTCCCGATATGCCGGTGCAGACCGCCTACGGCACGGCGGACAGCCTCTACGGTCTCATCGGCGGCAAAAACACCCTGATCTGGGCGGTGCGGTACATCGGCTGCCCCCCCTGCCACCTGGACACCCACCGGCTGGCGGAGCGATATGAGCGGTTCAAGGCCGCCGACGCCAACGTGGTGGTGGTGATGCAGTCCGACCCCGCCGTGTTCCGGGAGGCCACGGAGGGCGAGGCCATCCCCTTCGATATCCTCTGCGACCCGGAGATGAAGTTCTACAAGGCTCTGGAGATCGAAGCCGCCAAGGACCGGGACGAGATGACCGGCAAGGACCTGGGCGGCCTGGAAAAGCTCATGGAGAAGGGCGCGGCCTGCAAGGAGCTGGGGTATGAGCACGGCAAGTACGAGGGGGACGAGATGCAGCTCCCCGCCGTCTTCGTGGTGGACGGGAAGGGCACGGTGAAATACGCCCATTACGCCCGGTACATCGCGGACCTCCCCCCCTATGACGACATGGTGAAGTTTATGGAGGACCTGAACCGGTGATCCCGGAGCTTCGCGCCTTTCTGGATGAAAAGGGCCGGCTCACTTCCCTGCCCTCCAAATACAAAAAACAGCTGGCGGCGGTGTGGTATCTGGCGGACAGGCTGGAGCCCGGGCGGGACTATACCCAGGATGAGCTGGGAGACGCGCTGGACGCCTGGCACACCTTCCACGACCCCGCCGCTCTCCGCCGGTATCTGACGGACCTGGGCCTCATGACCCGGGAGCGGGACGGCTCCCGCTACCGCCGGGCGGATACGCTCCCTTCCCTGGCAGAGTTCCTGGGGCGGAACATTTAGAAGACCCGGAAGGAAACAGGATACGGAGGATCTGCGCTTGGAAACGCTGTGCATTCGATACGGACACCCGCTTTGGGAAAAGACGATCGCCTTCGCCCGGGACTCCTCCTGGCGGGCCGGGCCCGTTCTGGCCGAGCGGATGGAACGGAACGGCTTTCAGGACTGGGAGCGGGTGATCGCCGCGGCGGAAAACGGGAGCGTCGTGGGGTACTGCACCTTCACGGAGCAGGACGAGCTGCCCGAAGCATACGGCTATTCCCCCTTTATCGGCTTCGTGTTTGTGGAGGAAGGGCGCCGGGGGAAACGGATCTCCCAAAGCATGATCGAAGAGGCCCTGCGTTACGCCGGGAGCATCGGATATGAGACCGTCTATCTCATGAGCGGCGAGCGGGGCCTGTACGAAAAATACGGGTTCACAAAGCTCGGGGAGTACGATACCATCTATGGGACCCGGGATCAGCTGTTCAGCCGGAGCACGTCGGATCCCGCATAGAGAGAGGAGGGGCTTCTTTGGATTACCGCCGTCTGCCTTTTGAGCAGTATTTCATCAACACCAGCGAGGACTACAACCGCAGAGGCGGCGTCTCCCGCCCCATCGAATACACTGCGGTCCGGTACACCAACACCGCTCTGGAGCGTCTGCTGGGGATCCGCCACGAAGTGAACTACGAGATCCATTATGAAGAGGACCGGAACGTGATCCAGCTGAATTTCCAGCGCACCGTGGGATTCTCGGACTGGATCGCCAACGTGGGCGAATTCGCGGTGAAGTATTACGACTCCATCGAGTTCGAGGGTCAGCCTCTGCAGCTCCGGGTGCACCGGGGCTGGGGCGACATGTATCTGACCATCAAGCGGGAGGTGCGGAAGCAGTGGCTGCTCCTCCATGAGCAGCATCCCGGGGCCGAAACGGAGATCCTGGGCTGGTCCCTGGGTTCGGGACAGGCGATCCTGTGCTGCCAGGACCTGAACTATAATTTCGGCGTCAGATCCCATCTCTATACCTTCGGGAGCGTCCGGCCCTTCAAAAGCATCCGTTCCAACGCCGACCGCATGAAGAAATACCTGGACACGCTGTGCAAAGAGTGCTGGAACTTTGCGGATATCAACGATATCGTCACCTATATGCCCCCCTTCCGGGGCTTTCTCATGATCAACCGGGTGGACCTGGGCGCTGGCCTGCGCCGTTCCCTCTTCCGACTGCTGGACCCCTACCGCTACCACACGGGGTACGACCGGGCGGAGCTGTACGCCGGTCTGGAGGAGAAAAGCCCGGCGGCGAAGGACTGACGGGGAAAGCGCGGTACCGGATCCCGTATATGCAGAAAAAGGAGCGCCTCGGGGTGTACTCCGTAAAGAAGTTGCTTTGAGGTTTCAATCACCGTCTCAAAAGGATATGAGACAGGCGTGACCACAACGGTCACGCCTGTTTTGTCTTTTGGATTTTGTGGGGCAAAATCCGATGCTCGTTATGAATGTGGACAAGGATGCATCCCCACCTCATCCGACCTCGCTTCGCTCAGCCACCTTCCTCTCAAGGGGACGGCTTTTTCTGCCCTCGCGGCATCTCCGCAAACCGTAATATGCTGTTTACTTGTATTCCGACATAGTTACAAACTGAACCTTTTGACCATCGGCGACACCAACGAAAGTGTCATGAGAGAATCTGCCAGTCGTAAGATAGTGTTCAATAACATACTTTGCAGTGTAAGGCATCTCCAGATTGATGATTTCGTCTATATGAAACCATTTTGAGACACCTTCGTTTGATTGTATCATCTTAGGATAATCCTTGTTCAGGTCTGCGAAATAATAGTAGTTTTGTCTGATTTCTCCCTTGACATTTCGCAAGGTAATATAGCGCAACTGTAACCCTTCAAGAGAATCACGGTCAACATTAAGCTCTTCTTTCAGTTCTCGCAAAATACAAGATTCAGGATTGTTGAGCTCATGGTCCTCAAAATGACCGCCCGCTGAACCCGTCCAAACATTGTTTACGACCTTGCCTCCTTGTCTGTATAGCAGAAGCACCCTGTCATCTTTAAAAATATACACGGAAGTCATATTCCGGAGTGTTGTCATTCAGTTCACCTCCACAAATCCCGATTTGTTTTGGTCATTATTCTATTGTTGACCGACGTAGTCAATTACCTTGCACTTGAGGCAGAAGGAGGCGCTTCCTTACGAAGTGCCTCCTTCGCCGGCGCTCCTTCGTTTTTTGTCTTTCCGCTTATTTCAGCACGCTGTCCAGGAATCGGAACAGTCGCTCGATGTTCTCCTTCGTGATGTATGCCGGGTCCCCGTGGAGGGCGCCGGGGAAGATATCCAGCTCCGCCCGGTCTTCGCCGCACACGGCCCGGATCCGGTCCGCCAGCTCCAGGGAGGCCTTGTAGGGCACGATCTGGTCGTGGTCGCCGCACTGGATGAGCACCCTGGGCATGGCGGGGGTGACCCAGGTCTTGCAGTCCGTCAGATATCCCAGGGCCCTGCACTTCCGGGTGTCGCCCCCGGCGAACATATCCGCGAAGTTGAAGACCTCCTTCGCTCCGGGGAAGGGGCCTTGGTCGAAGCTGAACTGGGCCTGCATGGCCAGGTCGTACACTCCAAAGAGGCCGATGGCGGCTTTCACCCGGCTGTCTCCCCCCATGGGGGCCTCCGGCCCGTCGAAGGCGGGGACCTCCTGGGTGGCGGCGGCGAACAGGGCGTGGTAAGCCCCGGCGCTGTCCCCGGCGATGGCGAAACGCTCCGGATCCAGATGATATTCCCCAGCATGGGCTTTCAGCCACCGGAGGGCGGCCTTGGTATCGTACACCGGCAGGGGGAAGACCCCCTCCGGGAGAAGGCGCTGCTCGTAGCTCACCACGGCGTAGCCCCGGGCGATGCCGTCCGAAACGTAGAGCATCTGGTCGTCCCGCTTGTCCCCGCCGATGAAGGCGCCGCCGTGGATGTACACGATGGTGGGAAAAGGCCCCTCCCCGGTCTCCGGCAGATAGATATCCAGCTTCTGTTTGGGATGCTCCCCGTAGGCCAGGTCCAGGAACTTCCGCTTCACCCGGCTCACGTCCAGACTGCTGTTCATGGGATTGTCTCCGGGCACCTTGACGAATTGATCCATGATCTCCGCTCCTTTTCATCAAAAAAAAGCAAGCCTGCCGGTATCGTACCGGCAGGCACAGATTGCAGACGAGCCCGCAAACGGCACGATATCGGAAAGGAAGATAGTGTGAAAGAAACCCATCAGGGGCGTCTTTCGCGTTCAATCATAAGTTTTTCGAACAAAGGATATGGAAGAGACAGTTCGAAAAACTTGGTTCAGCGGGGCGGCAAAACCTTGTCGACACGCTGAAGCCCGCCGGTATGATACCGGCGGGCAGTTTTTTTACTCGGTCTTCACGATGGGCGCGGCGGTCTCCAGGCAGTCCGCCACGGGGGCAAGCTCCGGGAAATCCACGGTCTCGATCTTCCCGGCGTCCACGCTGGCGGCCACGTCGGGCCGGATGGGCAGCCGGGCGAGGATGGGCAGGTCGTACTCCGCCGCCGCTTCCTCCAGATGGCTGTCGCCGTAGATCTTGTGCTTCTTGCCGCAGTCCGGGCACTCATACCAGGCGTAGTTCTCCACCAGGCCCAGGATGGGCACGTTCATCATCTTCGCCATGTTCACGGCCTTGGCCACGATCATGCTTACCAGCTCCTGGGGGCTGGTGATCACCAGGATGCCGTCGATGGGCAGAGACTGGAAGATGGTGATGGGCACGTCCCCGGTTCCGGGAGGCATATCCACAAAGAGATAGTCCACGTCGTCCCAGATCACGTCCGTCCAGAACTGCTTCACCGTGTTCCCCACGACGACGCCCCGCCAGACCACGGGATCGGTCTCATTGTCCAGGAACAGGTTCAGGGACATGATGTCGATGCCGGATTCGGTCCGGTTGGGCAGGATGCCCATGGAGTTGGCCTTGGCCCGCTCATGCATACCGAAGGTCAGGGGGATGGAGGGACCGGTCATGTCCGCGTCCAGGATGCCCACATGGTAACCCCGGCGGTTCATGAGCACCGCGGTCATGGAGGTGACCAGGCTCTTGCCCACGCCGCCCTTGCCGGAGACCACGCCGATGACCCGGCGCACTTTGCTCATGGGATTGAGCTCAGCCCGCAGATCCTCCGGATTGTGGCAGCCGCCGCTGCAGCCTTCGCAGTTCCCGCCGCAGCTTTCGCAGTCCTCGCCGCAGCTTTCGCAGCCGGCGCCGTCGTCTTCCTCTACGATCTCGTAGCCCGCTTCTTTCTTCTCGTCGTCCATGATTCACCGCCGCCCGAAGGCGGCTCTCCTTTCCTGTGTTGACCCGGCTGTGCCGGGTGCATAGGGTCGCAGCGGATCGTTCTCAGCTCTCGATGAGTCCTTCCACGCAGCGGACCACGTCGCCCACGGTCTTCATCTCCGCCACCTTCTCGTCCTCGATGGTGATGCCGTACTCGTCCTCCAGGCTCATGAGCATCTCCACCACGTCCAGGGAATCCGCTCCCAGGTCGCTGACGATGTCGGTGGACTCTGTGATGGTCTCCGGGTCCAGACCAAACTGATTGGCAAAAATCTCCCGCAGCTTTTCAAACACCATAGCGCATTACCTCCTGATATTTTCCAAGCAGAAAATCATTCCGCCGATTTTTTGTCGCCCCGACGGGCTTTGCCGTAGGCCACCACCACCCGGCGGTTGGGTTCGCTGCCGACGGAGTAGGTGCTGACCTCCTCATAATCCTGAAGGGCGGTGTGGATCACGTGCCGCTCATAGGAATTCATGGGTTCCAGGGTCATATTCTTCCGGTATTTGATGACCTTCGCGGCCACCTTGTAGGCCAGGCTCTTCATGGATTCTTCCCGCTTGGCCCAATAGTCCTCAGCGTCCACGCTGATGTGGGTGCGCTTGGAAACGCCCCGGTTCACCACGTAGCCCGTCAGATGCTGGATGGCGTCCAGGGTCTCCCCATGGCGGCCGATGAGCATGCCCAGCTTCTGTCCGGTGAGGCGGATGAACAGGCCGTCCTCCCCCCGGTCCTCCACCTCGGGCACGGCGTCGGAGCCCATGCGCTCCAGCAGGCCCTTGAGGAAGGCTTCCGCCTTCTCCGCCGGGGTCTCGATATACTCATAGCTCACCCGGACCCGGGCCGGCGTCGAGCCGATGCCCAAAAAGCCGGACTTGGACCGCTCCAGGATCTCCACCGAGACCTCTTCCCTGCTTTTGCCCAACTGTTCCAGGGCGGAGGCGATGGCCAGATCCTCGGTCTTCGCGGTGGTTTCTATCGATCTCAGCATAGCTTACTCTCCATTATTTTCGCTGCCGGTCTCCGGCGCGGAGGTCGTCGGGATCTCCCCGATCTCAGGGATCTCCGGCATGTCTCCGATCTCCGGGATATCCCCGATCTCCCCCGCAGCGATCTCCTCGGCCGCCTCGGCCGGCGCTTCCGCAGGCTCCTCAGACGGCTCCGGGACCACATAGTCGGGATCGAAGCGGTCGGGCACGTAAGCCCGGCCCCGGGCGTAGATCCGGTCTCCCACCCGGGAGGGATTGTCATCTTCCTTTTTCTTCTTCCCGGGATTGTTGGCTGCCTGCCATTCCGCAGCCCGCTGCTCGGAGCGCTGCTTCTCGCTCTTCTGCACCTTCCGGCGGCTGGTGTTGGGATTCACGGTGGTGGCGCCTTCGGCGCGGAGACGCTCGGTCTCGGCGCGCTTGCGCTCCAGCTCCTCCGCCCGGGCTTTCAGCCGGGCATTGCGCTCCGCATCCTCGGCGTCCAGCTGCTTGTTGAAGATCTTGCCCAGGACCAGGTCCTGGATGATCTGCAGCAGGCCGCCCGCGCACCAGTACAGACCCAGGGCGCCGGGCATGACGAAGCCGATCCAGAGGCTCATGAGGGGCATGAGGTACATCATGGTCTTGGTGCTGCTCCCCGCCTGTTCGTTGGCGGCGGGGGTCTGATCCTGGCTGATCTTGCTCTGCAGGAAGCTGAGGGCGGCGGAGATCACGGGGATCAGGAAAAGGCCCAGCTGGGGCCAGATGGCCGCTCCGTCCTGGCCGAAAGTCCAGAAGCGGAAGTTGGGCGTCTCGCCCAGGTTCATGCCCAGGAAGCTGTAGTCGATCTGCTTCAGCTTCTCGCTCAGGTGGGCGAAGCGTTCGAAATGCTCGGTGATGAACTGGGACTGGAAGATCTGGGCATAGGCCGCCGTCCGGGCGCCGCCGCTGAGCTCGAAGCCCATGGCGTACAGGACGTTTTTGATCTTCTCGTAGGCCTCCGAAGGCACCCCCATCATCATGGTGATGGGGAAACGGATGGCCCGGTACAGCGCCAGAAGGATGGGGAAGGGGATCAGAGACCACAGGCAGCCGCCCATGGGGTTGATGTGCTCCTCCTTATACAGTTTGGAGACTTCCTCCTGGTACTTCTGCTTGTTGCCCTCGTACTTCGCCTCCAGCTCCTTCAGGTAGGGGGTGAAGCGGGCGGACCGCATCATGCTCTTCTTGCTCTTGGCGGAGAAGTACAGCAGCACCACCTTCACCACCAGGGCGAAGAGCAGGATGGCCGCGCCGTAGTTCTTCGTCAGCTCATAGAGGGCCATGAGCAGCCAGCCGAAGGGTTTGGCGATGAAATCCATTCAGGAACTCCTTTCCTTGGGTTTCCCCGCGGGGTAAACAATTCTGCCGATGGGCCGCAGCCTTCGGCGTCCATCGGCTAAGGGTCAGGGCACGGGATCATAGCCGCCCCGGGAAAAGGGGTGGCAGCGCAGGAATCGCCGCAGGGCAAGCCAGAAGCCCTTCCAGGCGCCGTACTTCTCCACCGCCTCCAGAGCATACTCCGAGCAGGTGGGGATAAAGCGGCAACAGGGCTTCCGCAGCGGGGAGATGTTCCGCCGGTAAAAGCGGATGGCGGCAAGCAGGAAGCGTTTCATCCCATGAGCCCCAGCTTTCCCGCGGCCTTCAGGAGCTGGGCCTCCAGCTCCCAATAGGACGCCTCCCCCGCACGGCTGCGGGCGACCACCACCAGATCCCAGCCCTGCCGGAATTCCCCCTCATGGAGGCGGTAGGCCTCCCGGAGGCGGCGGCGGACACGGTTGCGCAGCACGGCCTTCCCCACCTTCGTTCCGACGGTGAGGCCAAGGCGGTTCGTGCCGCTTCCGTTTTTCCGACAATACAGCACTACCGCAGGCTGAACGCTGCTTTTGCCCTTCGTATACAGCCTGCGGAACGCACGATTGCCCTTCAGGGACAAGGTGGTCTTCATCCGATCACGCCCCGGAGCTTACAGGGTGAGCTCCTTGCGGCCCTTCGCTCTCCGCCGGGCAAGGACCTTGCGTCCGT
>JAEEGK010014955.1_pt1 | contig 17283 bp, 15 predicted proteins | sample 8958771 | NCBI WGS metagenome assembly JAEEGK01 (sample SAMN16246547, study PRJNA631951) | gut metagenome | biome: gut microbiome; feature: rumen; material: SC-attached | host: Bos | place: Iran: Karaj | collected 2018-10
AAAAAAAAAAAAAAAAAAAAAAAAAAAAAAAAAAAAAAAAAAAAAAAAAAAAAAAAAAAAAAAAAAAACGAATGAAAAAAATAAAAAAAAAGAAAAAAAAAAAAAGAATGTAGATGATATAAAAATAAAAAATGATGACTTAATTATTAAAGAAGAAAATAAAAACGAAAATTAAGATAATTTAAAAAAAGATGATATAAATAATAAAGATAATATATATAATGAAGAAAATAAAAATATTCCTTCTTAAAGTTTAATTATTACTCTATTTTTTTTAAAAATTACTATATAAAAATATATAATTTACTATAAATAATATTTGAACTTTTTAAAAAAAACTAAAAACGAATTAAATAATATATTATTTATAAGTAAAAATTTAAACAAAAAAAAAATTTTATTTTTTTAAAAAAGGTATTTTTATAATATTAATATTACAACTTATTAATCTTCATTATTATCATTACTCAAATTCTTTTTCCCAAACTTTAATGGATTATTTTGAAAATAAAATATAAAATTACAAGCAGTATGTAACAATAATAATTTATATTTTTTATAATCTTCAGGACACTTTTTAAAAATAGCTTTACTATGATTAGGAAATTTTTCTAATTTATCAAATTTATTTTCTCTTTTTGATATTTTAATAGGATCTTTTAACCAATTTTTAAAATAAGAAGAAGATAAAAAATTAAATTGATAAAATAATTTAATTTTCATATTTAAAATATTCAAAAATTCACTATTAATATTATCATTAATTTTCAAAAGATCATTTTTAGAAATAATATTATTAGATAAAAGTACATCAATTATTTTTAAATTAATAAAATAATCTCTATTATGAATAACATTTAAATTTCTTACTTCTTTACTTTGATCAAATTTTTTTATAGAAATTCCTTCAGTTAAAAAATAATTTTTAACTGTAATATAAACATATTTTAAAAATTTTGCTTTTATTTTTTTAAGTAAACAATCCATATTATGTACTCTACTTATAATAGTATTAAATTTATGTCTTAAATATTTTTTTTCTTTTTTTCTACTTTTTAATATACTAAAAGGATAAAATTGATTATTGTCTTCAGTTGAACATGAAAAAGTTGTTGTATTACTTATACTTTGTTCTTCTGTGAAAACTACTTTTATTGGAATTTGCTTTGGAAATTTTTGAAAAGTTATTGGTTTGAATATTGAATTTGTTTCTGTTATATTTTGTTTTTCACAGAAGACACAATTTGATGTTACAACTGAAGACATAAAATATAAATTTATTTATCAAATGAATAAATTATTTTTTTAATATTTTTTTTTCATTTTCTTATACTTTTTTCATATTTAAATAAATATTTATTTTTGTTTGGTTTATTTTTTTTTTATAATTTATTGTTTTAATTATTGTATTTGTTTTTATATTTCATTTTTTTTTTTTAAATATAAAAACTTAGGTTTTCATTTTACAGGATATTAATTTTTTAAATAAGATTTTTTTTAATAATGTTTAATCACTCCGACAAAAAGTTATACATTTAAGTATTACTCTTCTTTAAAATGATTAAATAATTTAATGAACATATCTATGAAATATGATATTATTAATCATATTCAACTCTCTGTTCATTATATTAATTTTTCAATTAATAAATGATTAACAAATATATAAAAATAAATTAAGTATTTATGGTTTATTAATAAAAATAAAAAAATATAATTTTTAATTCATTTTAATTGATTAATAATATAATTATTACTAATATTAAATATTTTAATAATAATTTAAATCTTGTAAAAGTAAACTTGGAGGAATTCTTCTTTTAATAAATAATTTAAAATTGTTTAAAGCATCCTTAAAATTTAATTTTGGAATATTTGTTAAAGTTGGTATTTCTTTAATAACAATACTAGGAACATTTTTTTTAGAAGAAGAATTATCATCATCATCATTATAATTACTTTCTTTTAAAGCATTATTATAATTAATAATATTTTTATAATCTAAAGAAGTAATTCCTAAAAAAATTAAATTAATTTGATCAATTAAATACATAAAATTAAAAAAAACAAGAGGAAAACAAAAACAAATTAAAGAAATATTAAAAGGACTTAAATATTTAGCAGAAAATTTAGCATATTTATTTTTAGTTGTATAAAAAATAGTAATATAAATTGCATTACAAATTATCATAATAATAGTAAATAATCTATTCCTATGAAAAATAAAAAAAGAAACAATTCCACATAAAATAGAAAAACAATAGAAAAAAATTAAAATAGAAAATTCTTTAAAAAACATTTTATAAAAAGGATTAAATTTAATACAAGATAAAATAAATTGAATAAAACAAACAAAAATACAAAAAGCATAAAATAAAAAATTATAAAAAAGAAAAAAAAAATAATATTTCTTATTTCTTTTTCCAATACAATTAGAAACAAATATAAAATGATTTTCAAATTCTTCAACACAATTATTACATAAAAAACAATGAAAAGATTTATTAGGTCTATTAATATTACATATATAACAATGTTTTTGTACCATAATAATTGGTCTATGTTCTTTTTTACTAAAAATAAATTTATCACCACTAAAATTTTTTTGATAAATTGGAGAAGCTCTTGGAATTATTCCAGGTTCTGTAATAAAACATTTTATTTGATAATAAATTGAAAAAAAGAAAAAAATTGGAATTATTAATAAAAAAATTTTTATTATAATATTTGAATAATCTAAAAAATAAGAATAAATGAAAATTAAATATAACAAAAATATGATAATGTTACTTGTTAATAATACAAAAAAATATTTTAAATTTTCTTTTATTCCTAAAATGTATTTTTTATTAATTATTATATTATTTCCTATATTTAAAGGAGGAGAATCAAAATATGTTTTATTTGTATCTGGAGAAATTCTATCACTTGATAATTCTGACTCTATTTTTATTTTTGGGTTTATTCTATCTTTTTCTTCTTTCATTTTTTAATTTTTTTTTTTTTTGAATTTAAGGTTTATTTTTTTATTTTTTATAATTTTTTTTTCAATGAATGAAAAAAATTTTGATGATGATATTAAAGATTTTAAATTAAAAAGTATTTTAAATAAACCTGGAACTTATTCAAAAAAAAGAAAATCTTCTTCTTCTTCAAAGAAAGTTGTTATTGTTGAACCAAATATTCAAAATGATTCTTTTAATTCAAAGAAAAAAATTTTTAATTTAAAAGATAAAAAAAAGAAAGTTAAAAAGATTTTAAAACCAATTCAAAATAATCATTATCAAGAAGATATTTTTTTTAAATCAAATGAATTAGATAATAATAATAATATTTTAAATTATGAAGATAATCATAATAGATTAATAATTAATAAAATTATGATGAGAAAAAGAAAATATAAATCTAATCCAATTGAAAAAAATTTCCAATTATTTCAAAAATTTTATTTAATTTTAAATATATTTGGTTTAATTTTATCTATTTTTCTCATTTATCATATTTATAATATATTTTCTTTATTTTCAATTATTAATAATATGTATATGTATTTAAGTTGTTTGGAAGTTATTCTTTTATTTATTATTTGTTTTTTAAATATTAATTTATGCTTAAAAGAAAATAATAATGATTATTCAGAACAATTTAATTCTTATATGAAAAATTCTTATTATAAAAGTATGTTTATTAATACTTGTCAAATGGGCTTGTCAATTTTTATTTTTTATATTGCTAATTATTATAAGTCTTCTTTTTTTGATAATGTTTATAAATATTTACAAGAAGAATCACTAATAGATATTTTTTATTTTATATTAATTTTTATTGAATTTGGAATACTTATTTTTAATTTATTTTTAGAAGAATATTATAATTTACAAATTAAAGGTGAAATTGATATTGAAAATGATTTAAGAGAATGTCTTTTATAAAAAAAACAAATGATACATTAGTTAAAATAATTTTAATTTAAAAAATCATTAAAACAAAAAAATCTTTTAATTTTTTAAATAATTATAATCATTTTAATTTATAATAAAAAAAATAAATAATATGAATCTCTGTCCAAAATTAAAGAAATTAAAAAAAGGAATAATTACAATTCATTTTGAAGACTCATTTCCTCATTTAAAAAACTTATTAAAATTAACAGATTTTCAAATTCAAAAAACCAAAAAAGAATTAACATTATCCTTTAAACAATTTAGTAAATATTGTCAATATAGTAACACATATAAAGTAATATATAAACACAAAGCAGATGAAGATGATTTATTATATTTATTATACTTATTAAAATACAAAGGAAAAAAAATATATGAAAATAAAAATATAATAATGGATCATATATTTCATCCTTTTTTATGTGAAAAATACACATATGACAATTTTACTTGTATTGAAAATGATATAAAAATAAAAAAAGGAACATACACAATTGATACAATTAAATTAAAAGATATAGAATATTATGTAATTGGAGGACATATTTTTGGTTTATTTCAAAAAGATGATTTTTCAACTAGAAATATTATAATTAATGAAAATGATGATTGTATTACTTCTTTAATTGCAATTGATAAAAAATCAAATGAAAAAATTCAAATTGTTACTGGAAGTAAAAATGGTGCTATTAAATTATGGGAAGTTATAGATTTTCATGAAGTTAAATATAAAAATACTGTTTTTAAAAAATTTTATGATGTTAAAAATATTTATAAAGTTAATGATAATTCTTATTCAATTATTATTTGTGATGAAAATAAAATTAAAGTTTGGAAAACTTTTAATGAAGAAATTTTTGGTTTTGATGTTGATAAAAGTCAAGATAAAGAAAATGATATTAATAGTATTGAATGTACTGATTATTATTTTAATACTAAAAATAATATTAATATGTTTGTTTATGCTGATAGAAGAAAAAATTTATTTTTTAATACTTTTGAAAAAATTAATTTTTTATTTAGTGTAAAAAGACATTTAAAAATTAATAAAATTCACTTTGATGATAAAAGACAAATTTCTACTCTTAAATTTTATAATGATAATAAAACTTTATTTATTGGTAATTCAGAAATGATAAATGTTTATGATTATATTAATTTTAATATTGCTTATGCTTATCATTTAAATGATAAAATTAATTTTATTGATTATTATTTATATAAAAAAATGTTATATGTTTTTGTAGGAGGAAAAGAAACTTTTCATATATTACATTTTGATAAATAATATTTAAATAAAAAAATAAATTAATTATATATAAAAAAAAAAAAAAAAATATTCAAATTTAATAATTCTTATTTACTCAATTTATTAATATATAAAATTTGTATTTTTTTAAATATGAAAAATTTAATTAAATAAAAATTGGTTAAAATAACATTTTATAAAAATAAAAATAAATAAATCTTTTTTTTAAATCATTCAATAATTAAAATGGACGCCTTAACAGTCCTTTTAATATTTGTAACATCATTATATTTATTAATATACCAAACTGCATTTTGGAAATATTTTTTTGGAATTTTAATTCCTTATTACGTCATCACTCAAATAATATTATGTGATTTTAAAACAAACACATCAAAAAAAAAATTCTTTATGTCAACTTGGACACATCCATTTGATAGTCAAATATATTGTTCAAGTAAAGTAGATATGACAAATATGTATGAATTTTTAAATAAATATAATAAAGAACACAATTGTAAAATTGGACCAACAATTTTTATGTTAAAACTAGTAGGAAATTTATTTAATAAATATCCAAAATTAAATGGTAATGTTTTATTTGGTTTATTTATAAAAAAAACAAGAATTGATGTTTCAGTGACAGTCTCAACAGATTATGGTAAAAATAATGAAGTAATAACAATAAAAGATGCAGATAAATTATCATTAGAAGAAATAAGTAATAAAGTAAATCAAAGAAGAGAAAATATAGAACATGGAATTGATATAAATGTTGGTAGAAAAAGATTTTTTATGAATTTATTACCAACTTTCCTATTATCACCTTTTTTAAGAATAATTTCTTATTTATCAGCTTGTGGTTTAAATTTATCTTGGTTAGGTTTACCTAAATATAATTATGGAACTGCTGTTATTGTAAATTATGGTAAAATGGGATTAAGTGATACTTTTTTACCAATTTCTCCTTTTTCTTATGCTCCTTTTTGTATTGGAATATCTAAAATTAAAAAATTTAAAAAAAAAAATGAAGATAAAGATTTTTATTCTGGAAAAATTTTATATACTATTGATCATAGGTATTTAGATGGATCTATTGCTGCTAAATTGCTAAATGATATTAATTATACTATTATGAATCCTGATGTTTTAGAAGATGTTAATTATTTTAGTGATGTTAGTTCTTATGATTCTTCTACTAATTCTATTCCTGATTTAAGTGAGAAGAAAAATAATTAAATTATTTTTTTTATTTTTTATTTTTTTTTTTTGTTTTTTTTAATTTTTTATTTTTATTTTTTATTTTATTTTTATTTTATTTAAAAATATATTTTTTTAAAAAAGTTTTTTAAGTTTGAAGGTTGTTTATTTCTTTTTTATATTTTTTTATCCTATATTATATTATATATTTATTATCTTACAAATCAATTATTTCTAATGTTGTTTCTTTTATATATAAACAAAAAAAGTCAATTTCTCTTTCTTCGAATTTAATAAATTTTTTAAGTAGTGAATTTAATTTAATATCAATATTTGTTTTACTTTTATTATTAGGAAAATGATATTCAACCCAATTTAAATATTTAATAATAGGAAAAGTAATAAAAGGTTCTAAATTCATAGGTAAAAATTTCATTAAATAAAGTTTAAATTCAATTGTATATCTAAATCTCATTAATTTAAAATCAAAATAATTTAATTTTCCCTTTTCAAATATTTCATAACTAATTCTTTCAGTAAAAAAATTATCTGCAAAATCAAGTCCAATTGTTGTTAAAAAGTAAAATAGATTTTTTTTATATTTTCTACTTAAAATTACTTTATCAATTTCTTCTTCAGTTTCATATAAATTATATAAAGGATCTTTTTCGTCTATTAAATATAATAATTTATATTGAGTTAATATAATTTCTTCTGGTTCTCTATAATTATCTGAAAATGTTAATACAATAATATTTTTTACATTTTTTTTTTCAATTAATGGTCTTTTTATTTTTATAATTTTCTTCTTTTCTTTCTTTTTAATTAAACATTGTCTATATTCAATAGGAAAATATAAATATTCTTCTTTTAAGCTAAACATACCTTAAAAAAAATTAAATTAATTATTATTCATTTAATTTATGCTAAAAAAAATATTTTTTTAAAAATATTAAATAAAAAAATTTTTTTTATTCAAATGAATATATTAAAATCAATTTGTTGTTGTTGTAAAAAAAATAATGAATTAGTTAAAGAAAGATTAAATGAAGTAACTGATGAAGATTTAATACAAACAACAACAACAACAACAACAAATATAATAAATCCAGATATAGAAAAAACATCAAATTTAACAAACGAAAATGAAATTCCAAAAAAGAAAAAAAAATTATATGAAATAACATATGAAAAATATTTAAATCCATCAATTGATAACACAGAAATTTTTAATAAAAATTGGTATAGAGATGGTGAATATGAAATAATGGAATATTCAAAAAGATCAATAATTGCACTTCATGATTATATATTTGATGATGAAAAAAAATTATTTCGTGAATTTTACAATAAAGAAAATATAATATTATCAATTGATGAATCAGGTTCAATTTTTGGTAAAAATGCAGTAATAAGAATGTATTATAAATTAGAAAAAAATAAATTACCAAAAAATACTTCAATTCAAGATATATTAGAATATACAACATATACAAATGTAAGAATTTTATGGGATAATCAATTAAAAATATATAAAGTTATTGAAGGAAATGAAACTGAAAAATGTATTATACAAAATTGGATGAAAAGTCCTATTTTTTTTATGAGTGAAAGAGATATTTTAGATAAAAAAATAGATTTTTATGAAAATGGTATTTTATATACTTTTGAAAGTTCTGTAAATGATAATTATATTGAAATACCAAAAGATGTTATTAGAATAACTGATTTAATTTTTTTGAATTCAATAACTGAAAATGAAAATGAATTTATTATTAGAACTATTAATCAAGTTGATTATAAAATGAATTCTCCTAATTCTTTACTTTGTACTACACTTAGTGGAAAAATTCCAACTTGGTATAAAAATTGCATTGAAAGTATGAATAAACATTTTAATGAAGGGAAATTTATTCCTGGGAAAAAAATTATTGTTGATTATAATAATAACAGTGAAAATAATTTGAATAATAATAATATTGAAAATATAAATAATGATAAAAATGAGAATTTAATTGATGAGGATGAAAAAAAAAATTTTGATAATACAAATGAGAATTTAATTGATTAAGAAGATAAAAAAAATGAAGAATAAAATTATTTCATAAAAAAAAATAATATATTAAATTATATTAAATTGCATTAAGTCATATTTAATTTAGTTATATTTTTAATTTAATAAAATAATTGTAATATGATATAAAGAATAAATTATTTTCTTTTCTAAATAAAAATACTCATTATTAGTTTTTATTTTATTATTAATAATTTAGAAAAAAAAAATATTTCAAAAAATAAAAAATTAAAAATTATAATTTTATAAAAAATTACAAAACAAATTCGACTTTTTTATTTTTAAAAAAATAATTAAAAAAATATGTCAAAAGAAGAATTAAAAGTAGAATTTCCAAAAGAACTTCCCGAACATATAAAATTAGCATTTAAAATAATAATAATAGGTAATTCTTCAGTAGGAAAAACATGTTTAATAAAAAGAATAATAAAAAATGAATTTGAAGAAAATTATCAAACAACAATTGGTTTTGAATTTATAACAATGAATGTAAAAATAAATGACTCTTTATTTAAATTACAAATATGGGATACATGTGGACAAGAAGTTTATTCTTCTGTAATAAAATCATTTTATCAAAATTCAATATTAGGAATAATGGTTTATTCAATTGAAGATAAAAAAAGTTTTGAAAATTTAGATTTTTGGTTAAATGAAGTTAAAAAAAATACAGAAGAAATTTTTCCTATTGTTTTAATTGGAAATAAATCTGATTCTAATAATAGAGAAGTTAGTTTTAATGAAGGAGAAGATTATGCAAAAAAAAATAATTTTATTTTTTTTAATGAAGCTTCTGCTAAAAATGGAGAAAATGTTATTCAAATTTTTGAAAAAATTTCTCTTTATTTATATAATGAATATAAAGATATTTCGTTTTCTAGAAGTAATACTTTTGGAAATTTAAATGATGATACTGTTAAATTACCTGATGTTCAAACTGAGAATAAGAAAAAAGGATGTTGTTAAATTTTTGTTTTTTTTATTTATTGTTTTTAGTGTTTTAATTTATTTTATTTATTTTTTTATTAATTTTAATTTTATGAAATTTAATTAAGTTTAAAATAAGTTATAAAACAATTATTATAATTTGATTCATTATATAATTTAATTCTTTTTTTAAATTAATCTGTTATATTAAAACTATTTGTGTGATAATAATTTTATTTCGAAATGTATTTATTTATAAATGAATATTTATTTATATATTATCAAAATATAATAATATACGTTTTATAAAAGTTTTTATTTTTAATTTTTTTTATATTTATTTAAATCATCAACTTTTAATCTTATTGAATGTCAAAAATAATATATATATTTACCTATCTTTTTTATGTAAATACAGAACTTATATTTCATTTTAATAACATAAATGAATATGATGATAAATCAAATATTTTAAATAATTTAAAAAAAAATAACATAATAATAAATATTGAAATAGGAACTCCTCCCCAAATAATACCTTCAAGATTAACATTTTCAAATGATTTCACATATTTTAAAGGAAGTACTTTAAAAGGAATATATAATGAAAAAATATCAAAAACATATAAATCAAATAATGAATCAAAATATTTTATAAATGAACCATTTAAAAAAGGAATATATTCAAATGATATAATATATTTAAAAAATAATAATAATGATAATTCAAAATTTGAAAACTTTTCTTTTATTTTAGCAGAAGAAAAAAATTCAAAAGACTATGATTTATATAATGGAAATATTGGTTTAAAAATACCAAATATAATATATTTTCAAAATGAAAATTTCATAAAACAATTAAAATTAAATAATTATATTAATGATTATATATGGACAATAAAATATAATAATGACACTCAAGGTGATTTTATAATTGGAAATTTACCTTCTGAATATGATAAAAATTATAAAAATTTAATTTTAAAAAAAACAAGAGCATTTAATGATGGATTTAATTTACATTGGTCACTTTATTTTGAGAATATTACTTGGAATAAAAGTGAAATAATAACTTTTGAGACAGAAACTATTTTAAATATTGATTCTGGTGTCATTTTAGGTACTCAAGATTTTAAAGATAAAATTATTGATAATTTTTTTCAAAAATTTTACTCTTTTAGTAAATGTAAATTAAATATTATTGATTTTGAAGAAGAATATTTTACTTGTAATAAAAAAGTTGATATTACAAAATTTCCTTCTTTATTATTTTTTCATAAAGAATTTAATTATACTTTTGAATTAAATTATAAAGATTTGTTTTTAGAAAAAGATGGTGTTTATTATTTTTTAATAATATTTAATAGATATCAATATAATCAATGGAAATTAGGAAAACCTTTTTTAAAAAAATATCAATTTGTATTTAATCAAGATTTAAAATATATTGGATTTTATAATGGAGAAATTATTCCATTTAAACCTTCAATTTCAAAAATATTAATTTTTATTTTAATTATAATAATCCTTTTCTTATTTATTTTATTAATTTGTAGATATAAAAATAAAACTAATAAACATAAAGCTCAAGAACTTATTGAAGATTTTGATACTGATTTTTCATCAAATAAAACAAGTTATAATCCTATAAATGAAAGTATATAAATAATTTTTTAATTTTCAAAATATAATATATTATGTTTTAAATAATGTTATTTATAATATAAATAAAATTTAAAATTAAAACAAATAATATTTTATAAAAATAGTAAAACAACAAAAAAAAAATGAAAATAATAATAATTTTCCTAATAACAATAATTAAAATTAAAAAAATAAAAACACATTCAAAAATATATACATTTCCTTTTAAAAGAGAAATTCCAAAAGAAATAACATCATCAAATATATTTGATTATATAAATGAAAATAATATTCAAACAGAAATAGAAATAAGTAATAATCAACATTCAAAAATTCCTTTAAATATAAAATTAAGACAATATCCTTTTTTTTTTACATCTCCAGACGCATATCCAGATAAAGTAACATATAAATTTTCTGAATCAACATCATTTTTAGGAGATTCTCAAAAATATCAATTTTATTCATATGATTTTGATAATGGTTTTTTGGGTAATGATACAATATTTATTGAAAATGAAAAAATATTTCAATTTAATTTTTTTATAGGAACAAAATTAAGAAATAATATAAAAGAATCTGGTTCAATTGGTTTAAATATTGAAGATACTGAAGGAAAATTTTCAGAAAGAAATTTTATTTTTCAATTAAAAAATAGAAGTTTAATTTCAAATTATGAATTTACTTTTAAATATGAAAATAATGATAATGGACAATTAATAATTGGGGATAAACCACATAATTATGATGAAAATTATAAAAAAGAAAATTATAAAATAATTCAACCTTATTTAGGTCCTTATAATAAATATTATGATATTGAAATTAATAATATTACTTATGGTGATGTTAATATTAGTGAAAAAGTAATTTGTCAATTATCAATTGAAAGTGGTGTTATTATTGGTAATGAAAAATATAAAAATGAAATTAAAAAAGATTTTTTTAATTCTTATATTTATAATGGAGATTGTGATGAAAAAAATATTGAAAGTAAACAAATTTATTATTATGTTTGTAAAAAAAATGTTAATATTTCTAGTATGAAAAATATTAAATTTTATATTCAAAATATTAGTTTTAGTTTTGAATTAAGTTATAAAGATTTGTTTTTTGAATATAATAATAATTATTATTTTTTAGTTATTTTTAATTATAGAGATTATGATTTAAAATGGGTTTTAGGAAAACCATTATTTAAAAAATATCAATTTGTATTTGATCAAGGAAATAAAATTATTGGATTTTATACTGAATTTAAAAAACCTGATAAAACAATTAAAAATGGAATTATTATTGCTTCTTCTATTATTATTATTCTTTTAATTATCATTTTATGTAAGACTGGTAAATGTAAAAAAACTAGAAAAACTAGACCTAATGAAATTAAAGAGGAATTTAATAAACAAAAAAATAATCAAAATGAAAATTTATTAGGAATATAATTATAATATTTATAATTAGAATATTTTGTTTTTTGTCATTAGTTTAGAATTAATAAATAAATTTCTTAAAATAAAAATTATAATTTTTTTATAAATTATTAATTAAAAAATATAAAATATTTTTTTATATCTACTTTAAAAGTAAAAACATTAAATAATAAATTAGTGAGTTGGTTTTTTATATAAAATGAATATAATAATATTGTATATTCTTTTCTTATTATTTCATTAAATTCTGTTGACATACTTATTTTATTTAAAACTGTTTTTCCTAATAAACATATTGGAATTATAAATTATGAACATATATATTTAATTTGGTTAATTTTGAAAATAAAAAACTTTGTTCTATATATTATATTGGTTCTGATTTTTCAAATATTTCCTTTGTTATATTGTCAATAATTTGGAATATTAATATTTATTATTATTTGATACAATAATTTTACATATATAATTAATTATTTCTTATAAATTTTATTCTGAAATAAATATATTAAATAATCTAATAACACATTTAATTGAATTTTTGAAAATTGTTAATTTTTTTATACATTTGAAAAATATTATATATTATTTATTTTTAATTCAATAAATTTATACTATTTTCTGAATTAATAATTTTATCAATTGCATTTTTTTTTTTTAAAACATCTTCTAATTGAATTTCAAAATTAATCATTATAAATATATTTAAAAATAAAAGAGATTAATAAAATCACTAATAATAGAAGAATTATTACTAGAAAAAATTTCAAATCGATATGTAACAAATATTTGTTCTTTTTCTGTTTATTTTTATTCATTTTTATATATTAAAATATAATTAAGAGAGTTAAATTTTAGAGAAGAAAATTAATTTTTTTTTTAATTAATTATGATAAATATATATATTATTTCTTTTTAATTAGAGATAATTCTTCAATTAATTTCTTTATTTTTTTTATCTTTTCTTCAGTTTCTTTAATTGATTTTTCTGTAGATTCAACTTGAAATTTTTCTATTTTTTCTTCTTGTTCTAATTTTAATAATTCTTTTTCTAAAATAGCATTTCTTTTCTTTAATTGATTTATTTTTGGATTTAAAATATCAATTTCTTTTTTCATTACATTCAATACATCAGATAATTGTTTATTATTTTCAATTAAAAAATTCCGTTTTTTATTTAAGAAAATATATATAATTGAGAATATAATTCCAATAAAAACTATACAAAAAATATATATTAAATTTCTTTTTGAAAAATATTTTTTTTTTTGAAGTTTACTCATTATATGTGGAGAAATGTTATCTGTAATTAAATCATTTTGATTATTGTTCTCAAGCATTTATTTATTTTAAAATTTAATTACTTCCCTTGTATAAATTATAATTAATAAACAATTAAATAATTCGAATAATTATTATTATCAAAAATATATTTAAAAAATATTTACAAATATAAAAACAAATGATTATTGAAAATAAAATAAAATAATAATATATAAAAAAAAATTATCTATAATTAAAAATGGGAAATTCAATAGAAATAGATAAAAATACATTAAAAGAAGACAAACTAACAACATTAAATCCTCAATGGATAATATGTTCAGATTGTCGTTCAATTCCTTTAATAAAGATATTTATAGAAAATTGTCAAGTCCAAGTAACAATAAGTTGTAAATGTTTAAGAAATGGAAAAGAAAAATTTTCTTTATCAGAATATAAATCAATAATATTAAAAAAAAGACAAATAATAAATAATACTTGTTCAAAACATAATAATAAAAAAGCAATTTTTTATTGTTTAAAATGTCAAATATGGTTATGTTTATATTGTTTTTATAATTCTCATAAAAAATTAGGTCATATATATCATACAATGCAAATTAAAATTATTTTAAAATGTAATTATCATATTGATAAAGATGCAATTGGTTATTGTTCAAAATGTGATCAATATTTATGTGATTCTTGTGTTATAATACAAAAAAAATTTCAACATCACGTTATGTTATTTAATGATCCTAAATTAAATATTAAAAAAAATAAAAAATGGGAACAATTAAATAAAGCTAAATATGATTTTATTAATTATAATCAATATTTAAAAAATACTGTTATTCAAAAAATTTCTAAATTAAAAGATTTTGATTTAATTTCTAATTTAATTAATAAAATTGAAGAAGCTTATAAAATAAATGAAAATATAAATAATGAAATTTATGATGCTTTATTAATTCTATTTTCTAATTATAATTCTGCATATGATCATCAAATTTATAATCCAAATTTATATTTTAATATAATAAATAATACAAATTTTGAAAAAATTAAATTTAATATTCATGATTCAACAGAAGAAAAATTAATAAAAACATCAAATAATTTAATCTCATATTTTAAAAATACATTTTTAATAAAAACAAATCCACTTTTATGTTTAAATACATTTAACTATGATAATAAAAATAAATTATCAAATATAACTCAAGTATGTATAATTGATCAATATAGAGCAGTTACATTAAATTCAGAAGGAAATGCATATTGTTGGAATTATCATACATATTGTTTTTTAAGTACAATTGAAAATGAAGAATTAAAAAAATCTTTAGAACAAAATAATAATAATAACAATAATAATAATAATAATAATAATAATATTAATAATAATAATTTTGAAGAAGAAAATGAAAATGGAGAAAATATAAATCCAAATATAGTAGAAATTGATAATGAAAATTTTAATTTAGCAGAAGTTCCTGGATTTGATGATAATGATGATTTTTTCTTTAATAATGAAGAAGAAAATAATAATATTTTTAAAAGTAATTTTTGTGGAATGTGTTATATTCCTCAATATAAATATTTAATATTTATAGTTGATAAAAATTCAAATATTCAAATTTATAATTCAAATAATGAATTTAAATTTGAAACTTTATTAATTGGTCATTCTGATGATTTAATATCAATTTTAAATTTAACAAATGGAAATCTTGCATCATATAGTAAAGATCAAACTTTAAGAATTTGGGATATGATAACTTTTCAACAAATAATTATATTAAAATATGATATTAAATTTAGTTATACAAGTTTTACTCAATTATATGATAATAATATTATTTTTGCAATTGAAGAATTTACTATTAAATTATTTAATCTTGAAAAATATGAATTTATAAATAGTTTTCATTGTGATTCAAAACCAATTTCTTATTTTCAAATTCCTGATAAAAGATTAATTATTTCTTGTGATGATAGAAATGTTAGAATTTTTAAACCACCAAATTATGAAAATTTTACTTATTTTGCTAAATTTAATAGTAAAATTTATTCTTATTTATTAATTGATCAAGAAAGATTATTAATTGGAGAAAAAGATTGTAATATTAAAATATTGTATTTAGGTTATAATAAACATTTTGAAAAAATTGGTGAACATTCTGCTTGTGTTGGTTGTATTAAAAAATGTTATCAATATAATAAAATTATTTCTATTTCTTGGGATAATACTTGTAAAATTTGGGCAATTGGAAATTAAAAAAAATATTTATTTTTAATTTTAGTTGTTTATTTTTTTATTTATTTAATTATTATAAAGTTTTTATGACTTTTATTTTTATTTTTATAAAAAAAAAAATTAAAAATTAATTATTTAAATTTATTCATAATTAACAAATTCTTTTATATCAATTTCATTTTTTTCATTTATAATTACATGAGTTGTAAATTCAGAAAATAAAATTTTTTCAATATAATTAATCAGATTAATTTTATCAATATTATTATTATATTTTACTTTTTGAATAATAAATTCAATATCTTTAAGTTTATTTAAATAAAATTCTTTTTCTTGACCAACTTCAGCAAGTAATAATTTAATAGTTTGATTTTCTTTTTCATTTTTAACATTTTCATTTTGTGCTAATTGGATTTCTTCACTAAATTTTTCTATAATTTCACTCATTTTATCTTCATTATTTTTTTTATTACAAATACAATTTTCACTTTTTAAATATAAATTATCATTTGAAAAATTTGAATTAATTAAATTGTCTTGACTAAAAGAATTATGAATACATTTTTCAGATTGAAAAGAACTATTTTGTTCATTAATATTACTTTCACTACAAAAAGAAGGTTCATTTTGAACAGAATTTAAATTATTAATAGGATGAATTAATAAAGAAGAATTGACTTTTTTATTATTACATAAATTTAAATTTGATTCTTTATTTCTTTTTTTAATATTATTTTCAATAATTTTTAACTGATTTTTATCTTTGATTTTATTATATAAACTTCCTTTTTTATTTTTTTTATTTAAACAATTAACATTTAAATAACTTAAAACTTGATTATTTCTTCTTTTTAAAGGATCATAATTACTTAAATTTGGTTTAATATTATCAAATAAACCTTTAAACCATTGTAATATTTCAAAATTATCTTGATATCTTCCTTTTGCTAATTTTTGAATATCAATTTCTTTTTGAATTTTACAAGAAATTAAAGCTTGTTGCATTATTTTTAAATTATTTAAAAATTCAGTTTCTAATTTTGCATTCCAATTTATTTTATTCATTTTTACTTTATTTGGAAATATACAATCTATTAATTGACAATAAATTGCTCCTGTACTTGCTTGTTCTATTCGAGTTATATTCATTTTTAAAGTTTCATTTATCCAACGAATTATTTCAGATTTTCCTGTAAAATATGCATTGTCCATCATTCCAAACATATCACTCATTTTTTTTTTTTAAATTTAAATTTTATTTATTTTTTTTTGTTTTTTTTTTGTTTTAT
>JAEEGK010014957.1_pt1 | contig 17282 bp, 13 predicted proteins | sample 8958771 | NCBI WGS metagenome assembly JAEEGK01 (sample SAMN16246547, study PRJNA631951) | gut metagenome | biome: gut microbiome; feature: rumen; material: SC-attached | host: Bos | place: Iran: Karaj | collected 2018-10
CCATCTGCGTGGGCGTTTCCATCGGCCTGTCGGTCTTACGCGTCCATCTGGGATTCTCGGTCCTGTACTACCTGGTGCCCGGTTACCTGCTCTCGCTGGGGCTCTCGTTCCTGGTGCCGAAACTCTATACGGCCATCGCCTTCGACTCCGGCGGCGTGGCCAGCGGTCCGCTCACCTCGAGCTTCATCCTGCCGATGGTGATCGGGGCCTGCGTCTCGATGCAGGGCGCTCCGGCCGTGCTGGACTTCGCGTTCGGCGTGGTGGCGATGGTGGCGATGACCCCGCTCATCACCATCCAGATGCTGGGCTTCCGTTCCGTCGTGAGCGTGCGCCGGCGCAGCAACGCCGCGATGAAACGCATCCTGGAGAGCGCCGACGACCAAATCATCTACTTCGAATGAGCACTACCCGTAATATCGCGCCCGTGAAGCTGGAACTCCTGCTGGCCATCGTCCAGACGGAGAAGGCCAAGTATTTTTCCAGCCTCATCCAGTCGCACCAGGCCAACCTGCAGTTCTCGATGCCGGCAAAAGGGACCTCGCATTTCCTGCTCAGTTACATCGGCTATACGGAAAAGCCCAAGACGCTCCTGATGAGCGTGGTCCGCTCGGACGAAGCCGGCGGCCTCATCGAGCAGCTGGAGGAAACGTTCAATAAGGGGAAGGCCTATAAAGGCGTGGCCTTCACCGTCAAACTCACCAGCGTGATAGGCACCCTGGTTTATGGATTTTTAGCGAACGACGCGCGCGCCGTCGTAAAGGAGGAAGCATAGTATGGATAACAAGTTCGAACTCGTGGTCTGCATCGTCAATGCAGGTTTTTCCCAGAACGTGATGGCGGCGGCCCGCAAAGCCGGCGCGCGCGGCGGCACCATCCTCCGCGGCCGCGGCAGCGCCAACCCGGAGGCCGAGGAATTCTTCGGTCTCACCATCCAGCCGGACAAGGAGGTGATTCTCATCCTTTCCTCGGCCGAGGACAAGGACAAGATCATCAGCGCCATCTATCACGACAGCGGCCTCACTACGGAAGGCCAGGGCATCGCCTTCTCCCTGCCGGTGGAGCGAAGTACCACATTCATGAAAAGCGAAGAATAAAAGAATCCCCGGGCTCGAAACCCGGGGAATCTTGTATCCGTGTATCTTCGTTTAGATGAAGATATACTTGCAGATGAACAGGGCTGCGAGGATCCACATCGGGATGCTGATTTCCTTGAACTTGCCGGACAGCGCGTGGCAGAGCACGTAGGAGATGACACCGAGAAGGATACCGTCGGAGATGCTGTAGGCAAGGGGCATCATGATGATGGTGATGAAGGCAGGGATGGCCTTGCAGTAGTCGTCCCAGTGGATGCGCTTGATGGAAGGCATCATCATCACGCCCACGATGATGAGGGCGGGAGCCGTAGCGGCGCTGGGGATAGCCAGGAACACAGGGCTCAGGAACAGGGCCAGGGCAAAGCAGATGGCGGTGGAGAAAGCGGTGAGACCCGTACGGCCACCCTCGCCTACACCGGCGGCGCTTTCCACATACGTGGTGGTGGTGGAGGTACCCAGGCAGGCACCGGCTACGGTAGCGATGGAGTCGGCCAGGAACATCTTCTCTGCGCCGGGGACATTGTCGCGGGGGCCGTCATCGGGGATGAGGCCGGCGCCCTGGTGTACACCGATGATGGTGCCCATGGTGTCGAACATATCGATGAACAGGAAGGTGAAGACTACCACCAGCATGTCCAGGGTGAAGATATTATGCCACTCGAACTTGCAGAAGATGGGATCCACGCTGTCCGGAACGGCAACGAAACCGTTGAGCTTGGTGATAGCCTCGCCCGTTGCAGGATCCTTGATAAAGAGGCCGATGACCGAAGTGATGAGGATACCCCAGAGGATACCGCCGCGGATCTTGGCCATCACAAGGCCGGCCGTGATGAACAGGCCGATGGTGCCGAGGAGGGCGGTGCCTTCGGTAATCTTGCCGAGGCCCACCAGGGTGGAATCGTTGTTCACGATGATACCGGCGTTCTGCATGCCGATGAAGGCGATGAACAGGCCGATACCGGCGCCGATGGCCTTCTTAAGCGTGCCGGGGATGGCACCGAGCAGCCAGCTGCGGACCTTGGTGACGGTAAGGATGATGAACAGGATACCTTCCAGGAGAACAGCCGTGAGGGCGAACTGCCAGGTGTAACCCATACCCAGGCAAACGGTGAACACGAAGAAAGCGTTCAGACCCATACCGGGAGCCAGGGCGAAAGGTTTCTTGGCATAGAGAGCCATCACCAGCGTACCGATGATAGCGGCCAGGGCGGTAGCGGTGAACACGCTGCCGGCAGGCATGCCGGGAAGGGCGCTGAAGATGCTCGGGTTAACGGCCAGGATGTAGGCCATGGTGAGGAAAGTGGTAATGCCCGCAAGGATTTCCGTGCGGACACTGTTCACCTTCGAATCAAAACCAAAAAGTTTTTCGAACGTAGGTTTCATGATATTTCCTTAGATTAGAAGACCCACTTGGTACCGATGCAGGGACGGGCATAGAAACCGTCGTAACCGGCGAAGTTCACGGAAAGTTCCACCTCGCCGCCGATGTTCAGGTTCGGGACACCGATGAACTTACCCACGTTGTACCAGATCTGAGGCTCGGAGATGAAGACGAACTTGCGATTCTTCACATTCTCACCGGTGATGAAGTTGCACTCGTTGAAGTTCACGACATTCTCGCCCCAGATATCGGCGAAACCGCTGAAGCGGAGGCCTTCTACACCGAAGAGGTCCTGCATGCCCCACACGAAGGTGAACTGCACAGGGATATCGCTGGAAGCGCCGCCCTTACCGGAGAAAGTCTTGTACAGGAGCTTGAAGTTGAAGGTGTTCTTGAAGTCCTGGCTGTGCAGGAAATAGTCAACACCGAAGAGGAAGTTGTGGGCGCCGGTGTCAATGCCGCCGTTGTACTCCACCTGCAGGCTGATGGGAGCGAAAGCCGTGTTGCCCCAGAAGTTCAGGCAGCGGGCAATCTCCATGTAGGACTTGCTGGGAGAGACCACCTGGTTGTCGACTTTGTTGTTGTAGTCATAGTCGATGAAGAAGAAGGTGTTACCCCAGTTGTCATTGTAGAAACCCTCGAGGGTGGTGGTGAAATGACCGCGATTCTTACCGAAATCGTAGAAGGTCTGGAGGTTGGTCTGGGCCTGGGCCATCTGGCCGAAGGCAAGGGCAGCGACAGCTGCGGCGATGATAGTTTTTTTAGACATAAAGCGTAGTTTATGATTTAAGTTTATGTTGTTTTATTATTCGTGGCCCTTCACTTCGAAATCGACGGCCTTGTCCCCCTGCGGGTTGGCGCCGAATTCATAGTCCATACCGGGAAGGACGGCATTCAGGAACACACCCGTGAGAGCGGCGATAGCCAGACCGCTCAGGGTGGTGAAGCCCAGGGAGATGGCGTCGTTGGCGCCGTACTTGATGCCGATGGCGAGAACCAGGATGAGGGCGGCGATGATCACATTGCGGCTCTTGGTGAAGTCCACCTGGTTCTCCACGATGTTACGCACACCCACGGCGGAAATCATACCGTAGAGCACCAGGGACACACCGCCGATGGTAGCGGCGGGCATGCAGCTGATGAGGGCGCTGAACTTGGGGCAGAAGCTGAGGATGATGGCGAAGACGGCGGCGATGCGGATCACGCGGGGGTCGAAGACCTTGGTGAGGTTCAGCACGCCGGTGTTTTCACCGTAAGTGGTGTTGGCGGGAGCGCCGAACAGGGAAGCCAGGGCGGTAGCGAGACCGTCACCCATCAGGGTGCGGTGCAGACCCGGATCCTCCAGGTAGTTCACGCCGGTGGTGGAAGAGATGGCGCACATGTCGCCGATATGCTCCATCATGGTAGCCAGGGAAATGGGCACGATGGCGATGATGGCGCTCACGATGAGACCCCAGTTGGGGCTCTGGAATACGTGGAAAGTGGTGTTTTCCCAGTGGAAAGGAAGGCCGATCCAGGCCGCCTCTTTCACGGAGGAGAAGTCACAGAGGCCGAAGCAAGCCGCCACGAGGTAGGAGCCCAGCACACCCAGCAGGATGGGGATGATCTTGATCATGCCCTTGCCCCAGATGTTGCAGACGATGATGATGGCAATGGCCAGCAGGGCGATCCACCAGTTCTGGTTGCAGTTGCCGATAGCGGAGCCGCTCAGCGTAAGGCCGATGGCGATGATGATGGGACCCGTCACGATGGGAGGGAAGAAGCGCATCACCTTCTTGGCGCCGAAAGCGGCGAACAGACCTGCCAGGATGAAATAAATAATGCCTGCGCAGAAAACTCCGATGCAGGCATAAGGCAGTGATTCCGCCGCGCTGAGACCCTGAGCTTCGCCCATGGAGACTACGGCTGCGTAGCCGCCCAGGAAAGCGAAGGATGAACCCAGGAAAGCAGGCACCTTCATCTTGGTGAGGAAATGAAAAATGAGTGTACCCAGACCAGCGAAAAGAAGGGTTGCACTCATGCTAAGGCCGGTAATTACCGGGACCAGGACAGTGGCTCCGAACATGGCGAACATGTGCTGAAGCCCCAGGGTAAGCATCTTGCCTGTTCCTAACGGACGGGCATCATAGATAGCTTGCTGTTTTTGTGTCATATATTTAATAGGTTTAAATGAGTCCTCCTAAAACGGCCTATAAATGACTCACAAAGGTAGCCAATTCTCGAATCGGAATCAACCTTTGTCACGGAAAAGTTATCAACAGGTACCTGTTAACGGTCGGTATAATACCCCAACCCGGACGTCTCTCCGCGGGATTTCAGATAATCGCGGAGCTTGCGGGCGCTCTCCTCCTTATCGTACATTTCCTCGTAGTCGTGGTGGTAGTTCGCATCCGGCACCACGTGGACGTCAAAGCGCAGTTCGGCCATCCCATTGGGCGAGATATTGCCCCAGAATCGGACGGAGTGCTCTACCCGGCCCACGTTCTTGCGGGAGTCATAGCGCAGCGTCACATAGACCGAACGCTCCGGCGGGACCACCAGTTCATGGTCCCCGTCCACGACGATGCAGCCGCAGGAAGGCTGGATGTCCTTGACCACCAGCGGCACCTTGCCCGTGTTGTTCACACGGACCGTCACCTGGAGTTCCTGTCCCTGCAGGATGGGATAGTAATGGCGGACAGGATCCCGCAGTTCAACCGTGGTGTATTGGACCCGCGTGGTGCAGCCGGCCAGGGCCAGCGCCAGGGACAATATGACTAACAGCCGTTTCATCATTAGCGGAAGAAGATTTCATCGATGGCGAAGTTGCGCAGGTAGGAGGGCTTCAGGCGCACTTCGACCCTGGAGGGACGGCCAAAGCCGATGGGGCCCTTGAAGATCACGCGCTCCCCTTCGTCATAGTAATTGCCGAGGCCTTCGCGGCGGAGGGTACCCGACAGGCGGCCATCGGCCCAGATCTCGACGGCGGAAGGCGGCGCCATGCGGTGACGCTCGCTGTTCAGGAAGGAGATCGTCATCTCGCCCGACTTTCCGGCGATGGCGTCCACGGGCAGCTCGATGTAGCAGTCCTGCTGGTTGTAGATCTGCCAGCCCCAGTGGTAGTTCTGGGAAATGCCGGCCACGCCGTCCGTCAGGTAGGTCGTGGTGAAGAACTGGTCGCCGGCATGGACGCGCAGCGGCTGGCGCAGGAGGTAATCCTGCATCCACATCTGCCCGTTCAGCCACAGTTCCACTTCATTTTCATAGTCGGCCACATAGACACCGCTTTCGTTCACGCGGTCCATGTGGTCCATCGACGTGGATTCGTTGCCGGTCAGCAGGTACACGTCGTCCTCGTCGGTCATGAGCTTCAGGTCTTCCACGGCGGCCCACACTTCGGGTTTCACCACCCATTCGTCGCCCACCAGTTCGGCGAAACCGCCCGGCTTGAGACCGTTCATGCGGCACATTTCCAGGAAAGTGAAGGACACGAACTGCCTCGTCTTTTCGTAGATGACACGCTCGCGGTGGGTCATCTCCATATCGGCCGCACGCAGGAACACCGAATAGAACTCACGGAACTCGCGTTCTCCCAGGTAGGAATGCAGGGCCTCTTCCATACCGCCGTACAGGGGCAGTTCGCCTTCGTTCTGGCTGAAGCGGGTTTCCTGCTCCATCGTGGTGACGGCGTAGAAGGTGCCGATATGCGGCATGGCGTCATGGTAATACTCTTCCACCATCCGGCGGACGTCGGCATCCGGATTCAGCAGCAGGTTAGACAGCACGAAGGTGTACATCTCCTGCTGATGCGAGTAGAAATAGCCGCTGCCATTGAGGAAGATGCCCTTCACGCCCCTCTTCCGGTACTCCTTGAAACGGTCCTGCATGATGTACAGGATGGGATAGGGCGAAAGATAGTCATCGAAGTTGCAGATGTAGTCCCAGATATAGACGTGTTCAGTCACGGCCTGCCAGTCGGAGAGCAGCTTGAAGAAATCCTTCTTGGCCTTGGTTTCCTTCTTCGTGATGGAGCGGGGATAATCAATGGCCGAGAGGAACACGCCCACATTGGGCGCCAGCACATGGTTGGGGATCTCCGAAGTGGTGGAATAACCCGGGATGAAGAACATGTGGTTGGGGAAACGGGCCGCCAGCTCTTCCACGAAATTCACCACCGCCGGCATGGCATTGCCGGGCTTGTTGCCCGCCGCCTCGCAGCGACGGCACATGCACACGATACTGTTATCGTTGGGGCCGATGGTGATACGCGTCGGGGTCTTCTCCCCGTCTCCGTACTGGTCCAGGATGTACTGGACGGTCAGGTCCATCAGCTTGCGGGAAGAGAAGCAGAACTGGTTGGCGTGCGCCAGGCCGCCGGTACGGGCCAGCATCTCCTGGTCCATGTTCTGGTAGCCGAAGGTGCTGTCTCCGTTGGAACCCAGCACGCAGGACAGGTTGTGTCCCCAGATGCCCCAGTCGCTCTCCAGGTTGTGCAGGCACAGCAGATAGGTCATGTCCGGGTTCTGGTTCGTGGGCATGTAGATGTCGCGGTACTCGAAGGGGAACGTCATCACGGTATCCCGGCCCGAAAGCAGCAGCGGAGGAAGGTCGTCCACCGTAATGGCCTCGTCCTCGCGGCCCAGCAGCTTGATGAACTGGTACACCAGCCAGATGCAGGTGCGCTCATCCTTCGCCTCCAGAAAATAGCCCGTAGGCGTATGCTGGAAGGAGAAATCCCCTTCCACGTCGTCTCCAACGTGAATCATCACGTCCGTACCGGCCTTGTCCAGGATCGTCTTCTCGCAGCGGTTCTGCAGATGCTTCTTCAGATACTCCGCCATCTTGGTGTCCAGCGTTCGGCCGGGCATCTCGGGATGGACGTAATAGGTATGGACAGCCATTTCGCTTCCTGTGATGGAACCACAGGAAAACGTGACCAGGATGGCCAGGGCAAGGCTAAAAAGAGATCGCGACAGAGACATGGGCCACAAACATGTTACGGTAAGTGATGGTAGTGCGTTGGTCATACACGGTGTTCCAGGTTCCCGAGAACTGGAGCGCCAGGTTGTGCGTCACGGCCAGCGAGCCGGTGACCGACACGAAGGAGTTCAAGTGGTTGTAGATACTCGAACTGTAGTAGTAGTTCAGGAAGGACAGTTCCGGAGCCGTACCGGCGCCGGCCTGCGCCTCGACATAGGACCGGCCGCCCGCGATGGGATAGAAGCGGACGCTGGTCTGGGCGTTGAAGAAGAACAGGTCGTGCAGGGCGCCGACGGTCAGCTTTCCGCCGCCCTGCAGATGCTCGAACTCATGGGAGAGGCCCAGGCCGAGGGAATACATCGACGAACGGTCCCGCATGTAGCGGTAGGAGAAGACGGTCTGCATGTCCCAGTCCTTCTGCAAGTGCCAGGTAAAGTCGGCGTCGGCCGTCCAGCGCGGGAAGAAGGCCGTGGAATAGGCCGTAGTCCCCTTCAGGGTCACTACCTGGCCGAAGTTGTGCGCCCAGGCGCCCTGGAACTGGATGCCCTGGCCGCCGATGGAATTGTACATCTTCAGGTCGGAGTCATAGTCGGCGTCCCGGCCCGTATAGTTCACGCGGAGTTCCAGCTCGTCGTCCTGCCACGTACGGCTATAGCCCAGGCTGGCCATGCCCATCAGGTGCTGGCTGTCCGTGAAGCGGAAGACATCGGCCCCGACATCGACGTGGTTCTTGAGGGTGCGGGCGCGCATGGCGTTCATGCGCGAGACGAACTCCTTCTCCTCCAGCACGGACGGCTGGTAGTGCCGCTGATACGCATAGGCCGAATCCCACTGGTGACGCTTCTCGTACAGCAGGCCGCGGGTGTAACGCGTGCCGGGATCCGTCGGCCGCACTTTCAGGGCCGAATCCAGCACGGCCTCTGCGCGGTCGTAGTCCTTCTCCTTGTACAGCTTGTTGGCCACCTTGTCGGAGATACCGGAATAGGCGCGCTGCAGGTCGTCATCGGCCGGGAAGTCGGAGAGGTAGGAACGGAGGATGCGCATGGCACGCTCGTCATGGCCGCGGTCGGACAGTTCGGCGGCTGCCTTCAGGGGGAAGGTCAGGTCGTCCGGATAGACGCGGATGCCGCGGTACGCATACGGAAGCGGGTCCTCGGCGGTACGCAGGGAGTAACGAAGGCCCCAGTAATCCTTCGGGTCGATGGCCAGGATCATATCCGTAATGGGCTGCAGGCCCTTGGTGGCGCCGTTGGCCAGTTTCTCTTTCAGATAGGGATAAGCGGTTTCCTTATAGGCGTTGCCCAGGGCGCGGACGGCCAGGGTGTCGTGGGCGTCGTCGTAGGATGCCTGCAGGGCCTGGAGGGCTGCCTCGGTCTTGCCCTGCTTCACCAGCAGCGAAGCATAGTCCACCGTTACCTGGTATTCGGGATCCGTGCGGAGGCGCTCCTTCAGCATCAGGATGGCGCGTTCCAGCTGGTTGGTCTCCCGGTAGCACACCGCCAGGCGGCGGACGGCCACGGACCTCAACTCGGGTTCCACGGAATGCTTGCGCACGAACTCCAGCAGCGGGATGGCCTCGTTGTAGGCACCCTCGGCCATGTCGTCGCCGGCCGCGGCCAGACGCTGACGGCAGGCCGCCAGGTTCAGGTCATAGTCGTCCGGATAGTACTTGAGGGCCTCGTTCAGCACCTTTCCGGCGCTGTCGTGCCGGCCCATGCGCTCGTACACCTCGTACTCCATCACGTACCACTTGGCCGAGTTGCCGCGGCGCTGGCGCGCCTCGTTGATGAAGAAGAGGGCGTCGTCATAGTAGCCCTTCTTCACGGAATGGGTCAGCAGGTACTGCAGGGAGGATTCGCTATGCTCGGTCTTGTACACGCGCATGTGCATGTCGTACGGGTCGGCGTCGTCCTGCAGACGGGCCGATGCCGACAGCACCGAGTCGTACAGGTTCCTCAGCTCGCGGCTGCCGTGCTCCTCGTACTGGGCGCGGACGAGCGCCAGGGCGCCCGCCGTCTTACCCTCGGCCAGCATGATTTCCGTGGCGCGGCGGATGAGCTCCACGTTGCCGGGAGAGGCGTTGATGGCGTAGGTCAGGTTGTCCAGGGCGTCTCCGGTACGGCCTTCGCGCACCAGGATGTTGGCGTAGGCCAGCTGGTAGTCCGTATCCGAAGGCGTGATGCGCACGATCTCCTTCAGGGCGGCTTCGGCGGCGTTCATGTCGCCGGCCAGGCGGGCCTGCTGGTAGGTGGACTCCAGCACGTCGAAATAGTCGCCGGTGATGGAGGCGTCGGTCGGGTAGATCTGGGAAAGCCGCTGCAACAGGGCGTTGGCCTCCTCGAAGTTGCCCATCTTCTTGTACAGGTCCACTTTCCTCAGCCACAGGCCCTTCCAGTAAGGATTCACTTCCAGCAGCTCGTTCACGTAGCAGATGGCGCTGGAATAGTTGCCGGTAATCTCTTCGATGTTAACCAGCAGGGTCTTGGCATCTACGAAGTGGTAATTGATCTGGCAGGCTTTCACCAGGTGGTAACGGGCACGGTCGTAGTTCTTGCCGTTCCACCAGTAACGTCCCGCGAGGTAATGCAGGTTGGCGTCTTCGGGATAGTATTCCAGGCTCTCGTCCAGGAGTTCCTTACCCTTGGCCCAGCGGTGCTGCGAGAACAGGTTCGTAATCTGGTCCACATAGTACGTGGCCGGCTGACGGCGGGAGAAAAGGCCCACCGTCGGCTCCTTCTTCTGCGTCCCCTTCCGGTTCGACTGGGCGAAGGAAGGAGCGGCAGCAAGAACGGCCAGCAATATGAGGAGATACTTACGCATCCTTTTCGGCTTTCTTGGCTTCGGCCACCGAAGTCGGGGCCGCGGGTTTCTTTACGCTCTGTACACCCTTGCGGGTCATGTTGCCCCAGACCATCTGCGTACCCAGGATCTGCTTCACGTAACCGCGCAGACTGAAATAGACATTCATCGGATGGTAGATGAACGGTTCCAGCAGCGAAGCCAGCACGAACCACAGGTAATCCCGGCGATGCTTGAAGGACGTACCTACCCAGACATCGTAGGAAATGATGGTCACGGTCAATAACTGGGCAAACACATACAGGCCCAGGAAGGCGATCCAGATGGTGTTCCAGTTGATGGCCCACTGGACCAGCAGGGAAAGCACCATGAGGTAGCCCAGGAATTCGATAAGCGGTGCCAGCAGCTCGAAACACAGGATGTACGGCAACGTGAACATGCCATACTGCCGGTAGTTCCTGTTGAAGAGCATATCGCGGTGCACCGTAAAGAACTGGAACAGGCCGCGTCCCCAACGGGTACGCTGGCGGTTGAGCACCTTGACGTTGGGCGGTCCTTCCGTCCAGCAGCAGGTCTCGGGAATCTGCACTACGCGGTAATCCTCGCCGGAGTCGCACATATAGCGGATCATACGGGCCAGCATATCCATATCCTCGGCGAAGGAGTCGCCGTCGTAGCCGCCGGCCTTGATGACGACCTCGCGGTCGAACATGCCGAAGCCGCCGGACACGTTCTGCATGGCGTTGATGCGGCTCAGGGCCGTCTTGCCGATGAGGAAGGAACGGGTATATTCGAGGTCCTGGAAAAGCGGGATCAGGTCATGCGGCGGACGGGTTTCCACCATCTTGCCGTCTTCCACGATAGAGCCGTTGGACATACGCATGGTGGCGCTCACGGCGATCACCCGGCGGGTAGAGGCCATCGTGGGCCAGATCATGCGGTACAGGGCGTTCTTCTCCAGCACGCAGTCCACATCCGTACAGATGAAGAACTTGTTGGAGACCACGTTCACGCCGGCGTTGGAAGCATCGGCCTTGGTACCGCCGTTCACCTTGTCCACCACGGTCAAGCGCTTGAAAGCGGGATTGTCGCTTCTGGTCTTGTACAGGCCTTTGAAGGGCTTGGTCTTGATTTTCTCGACGTAGGCATACGGCACCTTCACCAGGTCGAAGTTCTCGATCAGGAGGTCTAGCGTATGGTCCTTGGAACCGTCGTTCACGATCACCACCTCGAAGTCCGGGTAGTCCAGGCTCAGCAGGGACAGCACGTTGGTGATAACCGTCTTTTCCTCATTGTAGGCAGGTGCGACGATGGATATGCCGGGGGTATAGGGGGACTCTCTCAGTTCCTCTATGGTGTAGTCGTCGTCGTGATACGTATTGTGCTTCTTGTGCTCCAGGAAAGCCAGGATAGCAAACATCACATAGCTCGAGAGAACTATGGTTGAATACGCCATCACGAAGTAGCTGAATCCGTCGTAAACCCACTCAGGCATATCTGCGGCTGTCAATCAGTTTACACTCAATGTGCTCGAAGTAAATGGCGAACTCCGCGGGAGCGTCCTTCTTCAAGCGTTCGTAGGCCTTTCGGCCGATGGTACCGTAATCGCGGATGGTGCGCAGGAGCAGCATCCGCGTCACGTAGTCAGTCGTCTGCATGAAGTCATCCTCCAGGAACTTCAGCACGTCTTTGCTGCCGGAATTGATGTTCCCCAGGGCCGTAGCCAGTTCCTGGCGTTCGGTGAAGGATGCGCTCAGGTAGCGTCGGCAGAACTCTTCTTCGGCAGCGACATATTTCATTTCGCCCAGTGCGCGGATGAGCGCGCAGGAGAAACGTTCGTCGCGGGAGCCCTTCAGCATGGAAAGCATCTCGGGGCAGTCTTCCTTGCGGTCGAACAGGCGGATCTCGTTGATGGCGAAAATACGCAGTTCGTCGTTCACCGGCATGCGGTTGCACCAGTGGATCAAGTTCGGCATGGACATGCCGTTCCGCTGGCGGTACAGAAGCACGTTGTGGTACTTGATCACCAGTTCGTCGGTGAAGACGAGGTTGGGGTCATCCAGCAGGACCTTGAACGGATAGGAGGTACCGAAGCGGGCCGCATGTAAACGGGCCATATTCTGCAACTTACGGTCCTTCGTAAAGAGGTATCTGGAAGCGACGGCCTCCTTCAGGTTGGCGTCCATGTCAGCCACGTTCTTGAACGCGATGATGCGCTTCCGCATATTGCGGGAACGCACCTGGTCGTCAAAATAGGCCGGCATCTTGAGCACTGTCAACAATCTTTGCCAGTTGGCCTTGTTCATCTTCTCGCTATACTCGCGGTATAGGCCCAATAGGATGGGGACGAATCTCCGTTGCTGCCGTGGACGCATCTTGAAGTTCTTCGGGAGCCGCAGTTCCGAGGCGATGTCCGATAGCTCCAACGTCCGATGATTCAAGGCAATCCTCCTCATCCGTTCGAGATATTTCTCCCGGTAGCGGTCGATGGTCCGATTGTCCGCCGCAGAGTTGAGCACCCGGAAGAAGTTACCCAGCACGATGGCCACCATCAGCAGCAGACAGATCGTAGTAAATATAGCCCAAACCCGTACTACCGGCGGAAATTCTTGAAGCCGGTAGTACAGGATGAGCCAATAATACTTCCAATACGCGTATCTGCTTAGAACGTAGTAGTCCATCGCACAGGCAATCGCTCTAGTTATTAGTTTTAGGGGGCTCTGCCCCCCTAAAAACCCCCGGGGTCTTCGACCCGGCGCCCTGCAGGGCGCCTGTTAGTCGGGATTAATTCGTTAACTATGGGAGAACGATGTCCGTTCTTACCATTCACAGGAGAGGAAGGTATAATCCACGGAGTCGTCCTTGTACCAGTCCTCGTGCTCGGCGCCGCCGGAGGTAACCCAGGCGTTGTAGTTGGGATAGGCCTTGCTGAAATACTGCTTCTCCCAGGCGTGACGGGTCATCACGGGGGCTTTGAAAGCCCAGACCTGACCATTCTTGGCCACGTAGGTGGTTTCGGAGCTCAGGTTCTCGGCATTCTGGGCAAAGAACTTGGTGTACTCGTCGGCATAGACGTGGTTGTCCTTGGTGCGGTAGTCCAGCGGCTGGTATCCCTTGAGGCCGATGGGAGCGAAGTCGCCCTTCACGGCGAAGAAGTTCTGGGCAGTCGTGTTCATGACGGCGTCGATCATGTTCTGCTTGGCAGCTTCACGCTCGGCGGGAGCCATCTGGGAACGGGCCTTCATATGGTAGATGACGGTGTAGGTGTACAGGCCGCCGTCCACATTCACATAACCGGGGATGGTATTGTAGAAGGTGAACTGCTGCATGCGGGCCAGGCTCGTGGGAGCGGCCTTTTCTTCCAGATCTTCGGAGTACTGGTTCGTATGGGGACCACCCCAGGCTTCGTACTGCTTCAGGGCGGGGTTCATCACGTGGTCCGTGATGTTGCCGTGGTCGTCCTTATGCTGGTACACCTGCCAGCCGGCGCCGTCGCGGCGGGTGCCGTTGAACGCCTGCAGCTGGCCGATCTCGACAGAGGGACGGTTGGTGCTGCCGGAGTAACGGGTACCGGAAACGGCATCGTAGTGGATGGAATTCTCCTGGAATTGGACGCTGCTGGCCCAGGTGGGAAGGTTTCCGTGGGGGTTCTGCCAGCTGTCGAGGGTCTTGTACTCGGAAACGGACTGGACATAGTCCGTGTTGAAGTTTTCGAGGGCAAGGCCGACACGCCAGATATCCTTGCTGCCCAGGGCGCGGAGGTGGAGGACCACCTTCACCTGCTCTCTCCAGCCTTCCTTGGCCAGGAGGGCATCGGACACGGTGACGGCTTCGATGTCGTAGTCCACGACTACGTCGTTGAAGTCCAGGTCGTAGTGACCTTCACCGTTCTCGGTGGGCATCAGGGGCCATTTGTCGTCGAACATCACCACACCGCTGGAGTGATAGTTGGTATAATCACCGTCAGTGGTCACGTAACCGGCCGGTTCCGGGAGCGGAACGGGAATTACGTTCACGGGGACTTCGGGGACTTCGGTGCTGGCACCGTCGTCGATGGCTTCCTGCTCGTGGTTGCCGTTGGGGACGAAGTTCGGGTTGGGGTTCAGCTTGGGCTGCTGCTTGTCATTGTCCCAGCCGCCGCAGCCGCAGGAACAACCCCAGGGCATACAGAACTGGCAGTTCGCGCAGCCGGGGCCGCAGTAGTTGTACTTGACACCCACAGCCACATGGTCCACGATCTCGTAAGCGTCTTCCAGCATATAGCCTTCGCCGCTCACGCCGGAATAGGCGTATTTGTAGCGCAGGGTATGGTTGTGCTCCTTGTCGTACAGGACAACGTCGGCGGGATAGGTGCGGACGTTCTCCCAGTGCCACTGGTACACTTCCCTGTTTTCCCAGGCATAGCTCCACTGCATCTGCACATAGCGGGTCTTGCCGAACTCACCGCTTGTGACCATGTTGATGGGGAGGTTCTCCACGATATCCACGCGATCGTCGCTGCCGGCCTTGGTGGAGGCCTCGTTGACGAGATAGTAGATGGACACCTTGGAGGGCTTCTCGCTCTTCAGGAGGAGGGCTACCGTGCCGAAAGGTTCGGCGTCCTTTCCTCCCTGGGGTTCTACCACGAGGGGGGCGACAGGCTGGGCGACGGTCTTGGGGCGACCATCGGCCCCTTTGTACTCAATATAGACCGTCTTCGTTCCAGCAGGGACGGTGACGTTGGCTACATTGTAATACCCGGTGGGCACGGCCTTGGTGAAAACATCAAGACCGGGCTCTTTTTCTCCGCCATTTACAGGGAGCGGATCCTGTTCGCAGGACATAACCATCACGGCTAAAGCACCTGCCAGTAAAAGCGTCCTTTTCATAGTTTATATTGAATAAAACATCTGCTATTTCAGCAGGGCGGCAACGGGGGCGGACACCTTGGCGAACTCTCCCTCGTCCAGGACCTTACAGGAACCGGTGAACTTGGCGTCCAGTTCCACCTGGAAACGCTGGAAGAAGAGGTCTCCGTGCACGGAGCAGCCACCCTTGAGGGAAAGGGTTTCCCGGGTGTAGATGTTGCCACCGGTCATGGTGCCGCTGAAATCTACGTCAGTGCAGAAAATGTCGCCCTTGATAGTAGCCTTTTGGCCGACTACCAGACGTCCTTCGCAATACAGGCGACCGTCAAAGTCACCATCAATGCGCATATCGTTTGCGGTTGCCAGGTCGCCCTTGAATTCGGCGCCGTAGGCAATACGGTTCACGTCGTTCATATTCGATGAATTGTTAGGCATAACATTATTCGTTTCCTTTCCCAGTGACATCGTCATTCTTCGTCTCATTTTGTGCCGGCTTGGCAGCGGGTTTTACGGCCGCTGCGGGAGCAGACTGGTTAGCAATTTTGTTAAACTCTGCATCGTCCAGGGCGTGGAGGCTGCCATTGATCTTGGCATCCAGCTCAACCTGCAAACGTTTGTAGTGAAGGTCACCGTCCACCATGCAACCGCTCTTGAGGGAGAGCGTGTCGGCCACATAGATAGTACCTTTGCTCATCTTTCCGCTGAAGTCCACGTTCTGGCAGATGACGTCTCCGTTCACCTGTGCGCCTTCTCCTACGACAAGGCGGCCCTTGGAACTCAGTCGGCCATCGAATTTGCCATCGATGCGGATGTCTCCGGAGGTGGTCACCTCGCCTTTGAAAGCGGTGCCGGCAGAAATGCGACTCACTTCATTCAAATTTGCATTGTTGTCCATAGTTCGTTAGTTTTAGATGATTTAGTAAAATGGTTTCGTGGTTAGTCCGTATTAGAATTGTCCTTTACCGTGGCAGTTCTTATACTTCAGTCCACTGCCGCAGGGGCAGGGATCGTTGCGGCCGACATGCTTGTCCACACGGATCGGCATCCGGCTTTTCTGCTCTCCGTTGGTGGAGAGCTGGGAGGGATCATTGGTGTGCATCTGCTGCATGTTGCGGTTCGGCTGGGTAGCCGGACGGGCCTCACGGGCGTCGGAGGCGTCACGCAGCGGGATGAACGCACGGAGCAGGAAGGCCAGCACCTCTTCGTTCAGTTTTTCCAGCATCTCGGTGAACAGGTTGTAGCTCTCCAACTTGTACACCACCAGCGGGTCCTTCTGCTCGTAGGCGGCGTTCTGCACGCTCTGACGGAGGTCGTCCATGTCGCGCAGATGCTGCTTCCAGTAGTCGTCGATATAGTACAGGATGATGTTGCGGCTCAGGGCCTTGGCAATCTCCCGGCTTTCGGTCTCGTAGGCTTTCTTCAGGTTCACGGAGAGGGTGAGCTGCTTCTTGCCGTTCGTGATGGGGATGGCGATGTTCTCGTACATGCTCCCCTGCTTCTCGAACACGGTCTTGATCACGGGGTTCACCTTCTCGATCATCGTGCTCATGCGGCGCTCATACACTTCCTGCATGTGGGCGGCGAGCTTGTCGGCGATCTCCTGCGGCTTGGCGTGGGCGTAGAAGGCCTCATCGAAGCCCAGGTCGATGGACAGGCGGGCGATGATGAACTCCTCGAACTCTTCGTAGGACATGCCCTCGGCCTGCTGGGAGAGGATGATGGCCGTATCCTGCATCATGTTCTGCACGTCGATTTCGATGCGTTCTCCGGAGAGGGCGTTGCGGCGGCGGGCGTACACAGCCTCACGCTGGTAGTTCATCACGTCGTCGTATTCGAGGGTGCGCTTACGCCAGCCGAAATGGTTCTCTTCCACTTTCTTCTGGGCGTTCTCGATGGCCTTGGAAAGAATGTTGGCTTCGAGGGCCTCGTCTTCCTGGATACCCATGCGGTCCACGACGGAGGCGATGCGCTCGGAGCCGAACTTACGCATGAGGTCGTCTTCCAGGGAGATGTAGAAGCAGGAGCTGCCGGGGTCTCCCTGACGGCCGGCACGGCCGCGGAGCTGACGGTCCACACGGCGGGAGTCGTGACGGGTGGTGCCGATGATGGCAAGACCGCCGGCGGCCTTCACCTCGGGGGTGAGCTTGATATCGGTACCACGGCCGGCCATGTTGGTGGCGATGGTCACGTGGCCCTTCATGC
>JAEEGK010014958.1_pt1 | contig 17281 bp, 18 predicted proteins | sample 8958771 | NCBI WGS metagenome assembly JAEEGK01 (sample SAMN16246547, study PRJNA631951) | gut metagenome | biome: gut microbiome; feature: rumen; material: SC-attached | host: Bos | place: Iran: Karaj | collected 2018-10
TGCGCTTGTAGTTGTGATGGCATTTGATTTCTGCACACCTCGCATCGACATGCAGGTGTGCATTGCTTCTATCACAACGGCAACTCCAAGAGGGTGGAGGGAGTTCTGGATGCAGTCGCGGATCTGCTCCGTGAGCCTCTCCTGAACCTGAAGGCGGCGGGCATAGGTTTCCACCACGCGCGCGATCTTGCTGAGGCCGGTGATTTCCCCGTTGGGGATGTATGCAACGTGAGCTTTGCCGATGAAGGGCATCATGTGGTGCTCGCACATGGAAAAGAGTTCGATGTCCTTCACAAGTACCATCTGGCTATACGGCTCCGAAAATACGGCGGATTTGACGATGAGTTCTCCATCGTCCTGATAGCCCTTGGTGAGAAACTGCCACGCTTTCGCGACTCGCTCCGGGGTTTTGAGCAGGCCTTCACGCTCCGGATCCTCTCCGAGGAGTTTGAGAATGGCCTTTACGTGCCCTGCAAGCTCCTCTGTTACAGCCTGATCGTATTCTTCAGATTTGTTGTATGCCATGGTACTTAATTTGCTGTTGATAAAAAAGTTCGCAAAAATACAAAAAAAAAATTTGTTATAAAGATTATTTACCTATCTTTGCGCCCTAAATTGAAAAGTTATGTATTGGACACTCGAATTAGCTAGCAGCCTGGACGATGCACCATGGCCCGCAACCCGCGAAGAACTCATCGACTACGCCAACCGCTCCGGCGCCCCCGAAGAGGTCATCGAGAACCTTGAGGAGCTGGACGAGGACGGCGAAATCTACGAGTCCATAGAAGATATCTGGCCCGACTATCCCACAAAGGAAGACTTCATGTGGAACGAGGAGGAATACTGATTTGATAATCAAATAGTTACAGAGTTATGCCAAGGTTTTTGCCTTGGCTTTTTTTATGTTTTTACTTCCCAAGTACTTCCCATTTTCGTATGAAGTCATCCTGGGTGGGGAGGAGGAATAGAAAAAAAATGCTAACTTTGTAAGTATGAAGGGTAAAAGGACATATGGCTTGCTTACTTCTACAATTGTAATTGCTTTGGTTGTATTTGTTTGCTCTGGTTCCTCCACAAATAAATCATATGGAGAACAAGGGCAGCAGGATACGCTATTGTTGTCTCCTCCTGTTGAACCAACCTTTGTCAAGGATAAGAAGTATCACCGTTTAAATAATAAGAACATCGATGCTTTTATTCAAGACTGGAAAGATTGGTCTCTTGAGCTCCGGACTTTCTCAACGGATTCTGTGGTGAACCAAGCTATAAACAGGATTAGGTCTGAGTATTCTGAATGGAATCAGCCTGATAGCTCGTTATTTTACTCAATGCCCTGTTGCATTGAGATTAGGCGGTATCAAGGTAGTTATCCTCCAAATGTTGTTAATGAGTTCAGACCTGGTTATGAGGAGAAACAACAGGCCCTTGAACGCTTTGCATATGTCCCTGGTTTTGACTCCAATAAGCCCCTCCTTTACATGACACCTGAGATTGAAAAACTCCTTTCGCAATATCTAGGTGGTATTCCTAAAAATGGGAGTTGGGTGACCAATATTAACAAGAGAAGGGAAGCTTATCTTAGGAGTCTCTTTTATGTTCACTATGGTCATTGGGGTGGCTATTGGATTCTATACTCTATGCCGAAGATTTATCTTCTCAGTTTGTATGATGATGGGATTTGTGCTTATCTTCGAACATCATGGCATTCGGGAGAGTCACTATTTGTCCCCTATGACACAGCCAAGGAGATGATTCCCTTCGATTTTTGGATAGAGTAATGATTTGGGATAGTTTCCCATTCTGTTTACTGTCATCTTTTGGCACCTCAGCCTGCCTCGGGCATCCCCTGTGACTATCCTAAGTTTTTGAATACAGTGGTAAGTAGCTGATAATGAATTATTTAACAGCAACTGCTCCATATGTTTAACGAAGAGGAATATTGATTTGATAATCAAATAGTTAGCCTTTTAGCCCGTTTCTTATTGAGCGGGCTATTTATTTTATATCAAGGTTCTTCGGCAAGTACCCAGCAAGTAAAATCGTAGGGATATTCCTTTACATGTCCTTTTTCTGCTGATCTCGCTCAAGAACGAATCGGCTGTGAGTTACGAGCTGTCGGCACCGAGGTTGAGTTTGATATCCATAATTACAAAGATATGCTTTTTCGGTCAGTAAAACAATATCGGACAAACTCTCCCGGGCTTTCCAGATACAGATTCCCGTAGGAGGCGGCGCCCACGATTTTTGCGTGCGAGCCAAGGGTATGGGCGGCGAGGTAGAGGAACAGATCCCGGAAATTGCATTCCGGATTCTCCGTCAGATAATCTGTCAGACTGAGGGAGAACCTGTCGCACATCCAGATGCGCGCCGAGGAGTTCCAGTGCTCAGCCCACGACATTTCGTTGGCGCTTGCCCCGGAAATGGCGAGGACTCCCCGGATTCCGTCAACATTGCGTATGACAGCCTCCCCGTAGCACGGTTCGGCGCATATCAGCAGCTTTCGGAATGTCATCTTTTCCGCTGTCTCCTTGAGGAGCCCGGCGCCGAAGCCTTCGCCCGGGGGTTTGTCTCTCCAGCAGAATTCATCGGCTCCGTCGGTGGGCTGGCTGTGTCCGTGGCCGCTCCAATAAAGAAGGACATTCGCTCCAGCGTCCTGCGGCAGCACTGTATGGATCCGTCCGCTGCTCCTGCCCAGCAGGATGTCGGCTATATCGGCGGGGGAGAGGTCCTTGCTGTCGTAATCCATGACGGCGGCGGGAAGGGCGTCTGTGCCTCCAAGAAGGTCGGGCCCGTCTTCCGCGTTCCTGACAATCCCCGGTTCGGGATTCATCTCGTCCGAAGCCATGTCCTTGTCCAGAACGAGGATGATATGGTCGTCCGGGAAACCGCGGCTGCGGAGCATCTGATACACGCCGAGCACATCTGCCTGATGCCGGTAGTTGCTGAAACCGTTGCTGCCCTGCACGAGGACAGCGTACTGGCAGTCGAGTTCGGGATAGCTGAAATCCGCGCCGCCCGAAGCCTGGGAGTCGAAATCGGACCTTGCCTGCTGCTCGCTGTAGAGATATCGCCAGGCGGCGTTGGCATCGGCGGTACGGCCTCCGGATCCTCCGAAATAACCCCGGTGATGGATTTCACCGTCCAGAATCTGCCAGAGGACATAGGTGGTTGAAGTGGCCGCGGTGTAGGTCTGACTGTCGAAACTGATTTCTCCTGACGCACCGATGAAGTGAAGCAGCCGCCCCTGCTCGAGTGCATTCAGATACACTTCCATGGATGTGGCGTTCCAGGCAGCTCCGCCGAGTTCCTCTCCGTCGGCGTTCATGGTGATGTCGATGATGGCATGGTTGAAAGCCTTGTTGTCGGCATCCCCGCCCGAATGTTCCACATGGCATGCGGCGAAACCGACGACCATGAGCGCATCGTAAAACTTGCATTCGGCGAAGCCGGGTTTGGAACCGAAACGTACCTCGTAGCTGAGTTCGAAACCCGTGGAAGGGTCTGCGTAGGGCGAAAATCCTTCGTATCCCTGCAGGATATTCCATGAACGCGGCCCTATGGCATCCACATCTTCTTCATAAAAGCCAGGGATTGCAAAATATGTGTTGTACGCCGATTTGAACAGCTGCCAGTATTTGTCGTTGGCGGGGTCGTCGGGATCCGTGCTGTCGTGAAGCAGGCTCCAGAATTCATCGTTCATAACCGCTGCGCGGTTGGCGCGGGCCACCTCATACATCTGATCCGCCGTTTCCGCCACGCAGAAAACAGCGGACTCCGCCATTCCCTGCCCGGTTGCAACCGCACGGTATTTGTCGAATATGGAAAGCAGTTCCTGCGTGTTGCCGTACTGCAGGTTCTGCTGGAGGATGATATTGTTCTGAAGTGAATAGAACGGCGCCCAGTAGTTGAATGTCATTCCGTATGCATCCACGGGAGAGAAAAATGCGGCCTTCGGACTGCGTATGATGGTGTCGTAGTACTTGCTGACAGAAGCATAACGGGTCATCATCAGGCCGGTGAAGGAGACGTCACTTTCCGTCAGGGCCCATAGGAATGGCTCCTTGTTTATATTCAGGCCGCTCGTCGTAACTGCATACCGGCGTATAATGTCTTCGCTGGTCGCCGTCGGCGCCATGAGAGGCTTGAGCGTTCGTTTGCAGGCAGGAGCGAAGTCGGCGATGTTCTCGTTTCCGAAAGGCCCCACGACTGCAATCACATCTTCCCTTCCGGCCAGTTCGCGGCTCAGCTTCACAAGGTCTTCCGACAGTTCGTCGTACCATTCAAGTTTGAGGTCGATTGCGACGGCGTTGTGTCGCTGCGCTTCCCGAAAGTTGTCCAGGAACCATTTCGCCGTGCGCTCAAGCCGCTTTTTGGAAGTTTTGTCGCCAATGGGCGCCACGACGGCTACCGTGCGTTCTGTCCAGTGACGCTGGCTCTGATACACCGTCTCTTTATTCCCGCATGCCATCAGGATCAGGCCCGCGGCGATGCACAGCAGGATACCAATCAGCCTTTTACTCATTCCCGGCCTCCTTTTTCATGGCGTCTGCGTGTATGGTTTGGAGCAGATCTTCCGGCAGATAACGTTCAACGATGGCTTTCTGCAAATCGGTGTAGGGATGCAGGACGACTTCCGTCCATCCGTCGGCAAATGACAGGGTCTGGTGCTTTGGCATCCCCTCTGAAGACAGCCACTGGCCGATGCACAGGTCAATGGCCCTGTCGATATGTTTGACTACGGAAAACGGGCAGTGGTTAGAGATGCTGACAACGTCGATGCCTATATAATCAAATCCTCCGAACAGGCCGCTCATGCGGTAGAATGTGCCGGAAGCGCCCCCGCACACCGGAAATACGAGCTGGGCGATCGGGAGGGTTTCGGAGTCGTAGACTATGCGCATCGCGTCTTCGTCGTCAATCCTGAATCCGCCCCCTTCTTCATCGGAAATCCATTCCACCTGAAGCTCATGGTCATCCCCGGTCAGGACGTATTTTGCATTGAAGCCTTCTGTAAAACCTTCCACGGACTCCCTTATGGCCGACGCCAGGGGATTCGCGGCAATCAGGAGCAAGTTGTCCGAGAACGCGGTTGCGACCGCTCCGGCCTCGTACATGGCGCTGTAATACGGCAGGCAGATGGTGGATCCTTTGCCAGGAAGCGGATCCTTCGTTTCAAGGTACAGCAGGTCAGCGCGCGGACATGCTCCCAGCTCATCGCTGTGCCGGCGGAGATAATCGTCGTATTCGCTCCCCGCCACTATGAGAAGTCTCCGCACCGTGTCCCGGAGCATTGACATCTGCTCGAAATAAGTCTGGAGGATTGCAAGGCCCTCCGCGCTTGTGGACGGTGAAAACTGCATTGTGCGCAGCCCGTTTGCGAGGGCGGTCCGCTCGACTCCGGCATAAATCAGATCGTTGTAGCTCCTGTCGCCCAAAGCGCCGGGATCGTACACGACTGTCACCAGAGCTTTGCCGGAGGGGACGTCGGCGGGGTCCGGTTCATAATGTGCCTTCCTGCACCCCATCGCCACCAGGGCAATTGCGGTCATCAGCAGATATTTTGCAGGCAGAGTATTCATTTTGCATTCTCCTGTTCTGCAAAATTACTTTTTTTTCGTAATTTCGCGGCCAAGAATGAAATGATGAAAATAAGAATTATGAAAAAGTTTAGTTTTATACTTGCAGCTTTCTGCTGCTTCCTTGGTTTGTCGACAGTGGTGTCATGCAGTAAAGACGACGGAGAAGAGACAAGTGAACTTCAGCGTGTGCTGTACAGCGAACTCGGCTTGCCGGATGACGGATCCAACAGCTCGAAGTATGGAATCAGCGACGAAGACATCGAGACCCGCGCAAAGGGAATGGGTGTCGAGGCTGCCGCGCTGAAGGCAGTCTGGAAGGTGGATACCGGCGGTCACGGTGGTTTCCTGGCCAATGGCGATCCTATGATTCTTTTCCAGGGACATATCTTCTGGCAGCAGCTCAGGACGAGGGGCCTTAATCCTCAGAATTACGTGAAAGGCAACGAGGATATTCTTCACCAGAGGCTGGACAAATCGAAGTTTGTCGGCGGAGTCGGTGAATGGGAACGTCTTGAGAGGGCCGTCGCGATTCATGAAGATGCCGCTCTCTCTTCTGCGAGCTGGGGCATGTTCCAGATAATGGGTTTCAATTACGGAAAGTGCGGCTGCAAGTCCGTGCAGGAGTTTGTTTCCAAGATGAAAGAAAGCGAGGTCGCTCAACTTGATTTGTTCGTGGCTTTCCTGAAATCGAATTCAAAGATGGTCGAGGCTCTCAAAAACCGCTCCTGGGTAGAGTTTGCCAAACTTTACTACGGCCCTAAAGAGTACAATATCTACGCTGAAAAGCTTTCCAAGGCATACGCAGCCCTCAAGTAGGATATAGCAAATTGCATTTTTCAGATGCGCTTCTTTCCGGAAAAGGAGCGCATATTTTTTACTTCAAGCAGCGATTGTGGCAGATACTCAATAACGACCGTTTTGTTATCGGACTAGCGGATGAAGTGCATCGGCGTCCATGGCTATTTCCACGGGTGTTCCCCCTATTGCCTTTGTGACGGCCATCGCCACCTTCGCCGCCGTGCAGGAGGGACACTACATTAGAACGAGGAAGGTGACCAAATGTGCCTGAAAAAGATTATCTTTGAGAGTTAGATAAATCGGAATTCGAATGGACGCAGATCGAAAAGATTATTTACTTTACCCGGCGATTACAGCGGCCATAATATCTGGCCTTAACGCATTTTCTGATTGGAGGCGTGGCACTCTTGAATCCATTTGGTGGTATGTTATAGCCGCGTTAATTCTATATGCGATTCTAGCTATCAGCAGATATCTTGTCTATAGAAAACGAAATAAATAAATTCCAATTCGTATTAATCCAATGACTGAAAAGGAACTGATGCAATCCGGACTCCCTTATTCTGCGGTTGATTTACAGCTTTTAAGAGAGTTGAATGCTACAAAGGATGTGATTCACAGATACAACTCCGTGATGCCTTCGCAGACAGAGGAATTGCTTTCCATTCTAAGAAATCTGCTGGGCCATATCGGAGACGATCATATCTGTATCAATCAGCCGTTCTACTGCGATTATGGCAAACAAATCAGTGTCGGCAAGCGTTTCTTCGCCAATTTCAATTTCACGGTGTTGGACGAGGCTCCTGTGACCATCGGGGACGACTGCTTTATCGGCCCCAATGTCAGCATTTACACGGCTTGCCACAGCACGGATCCGGTTGAACGTAACAGTCGTAGGGAATGGGCCGAGCCCGTGACCATCGGTAACAATGTATGGATTGGCGGCAGCGTGACCATCCTTCCTGGAGTGACCATCGGAAATAATACCACAATCGGAGCCGGTTCCGTCGTAACCAAGGATATCCCGGCAAACGTTGTTGCAGTCGGCAACCCGTGCAAGGTTATCAGACAATTGTGAAACAAATTCCCATTTATCGGTCTTCCGGTTCTTTGGTCAGGAAGAAAATAGTGACCAAATGCGACCGAAGAATTGATGCAATTTAAAAAACAGAAACCGGGGCTGAATACAACACTTGTGTTGTACAATACAAATATTGTTTTTATCTTTGCAAAAAGACTGTTATGACGTTTGATAAGATACTTGACGATAAGCGGCTGTGGGCTGTGAAATATGATGGGGAAAAGGCTAATTGTTTTGACCAACTGTTCTCCACTTGGTATGACATGAATTGGCTTCGGTCTTTCTTTCAGGAGAACCTTGCAGACCTGTCATCATACTTCCATATCACGGACGTTTATGAAGCAGTAATGGAAACTATCGATGAGGCAAAGAGGTTGGAGTGTGTGATGATGGATATAACTCCAGATGCGAATCTTGACCTTCTGTTCAAACATCTAGAAAACAGCCGATTCTCGGAGATGACGCTTGGTAGAGAGAAGGCATATGGAGCAGGTGGGTATCGACACCAATCTTGGCTTAGAATCTATGCCATCAAGATAGAACCAGGTGTGTATCTTGTCACGGGTGGCGCTATTAAACTAACGGCTACAATGGAAGAGCGCCGTCACACCATGGAAGAACTAGCAAAGTTGGAGCGTGTAAGAAACTATTTGCTGGATAACAGCGTATATGATTTAAACGGTTTTAATGATTACGTAGATAATGAGCAGGGCAATTGAATTTCTGGAGGCGCATCAGTCTCCTACACCTTCACGCTGGCGCGAAGATGCACAGTGGCGAAGAGACAATGAATATTGGCTCCAGTATTCTCGATATATTACGCTCCAGGTATTGCGTGCCATGGATGAGCAGTCTGTTACTCAAGTGGAGCTTGCCAAACGCATGGGCTGTACGCAGCAGTATGTTTCAAACCTGTTAAAAGGCTGTTCCAACATGACGCTTGAAACGATCGCGCGTTTGGAGAATGCCTTGAGTATCGACCTAATCAAATCGGCCCTTACATATGTTCACGGATACGGCTCACCTGTATCTTCCCGTCCCCAATACCTTAATGATTCTGCAGGGGAAGAACTTGATCCCGATATCAAAACAAGTGATTACGTTGACGGTTACAACCTCCGGAAAAAACGCAAATGATTCATCCGGAAAACCGGATTGCTCAAGTTGTTTTGTGCGACCAAAAACAGTATATTGTTTTTGATAAACCATTCACAATCATAAACTCAGTATGAGACACCTAATTGTTTCAATCCTTCTTGTATTGAATTCATATCTACTGTTCGCTCAAACAGTAGATATCCACGGAATCGTATATGGCGAAAATGATAGTCCCAGAAACAATTGTGAGGTATTTACTTCTCAACATAAGTATACCCGTACTGATTCTTTAGGGCGTTACTCGGTTACTGTGCCAGTTAAGGGGAAAACCGAGATTACATTCAAATCCCCTGGATACAAAGACAATGTCTATGCATGGTCACAGGACCTAGGAGAAGATCGTGTTGATATCCGGATGGTAATAGATTCCTCTGCAGTATTAGATCCGGATGCAATAGTTGTTCGGGCAATTTGCGTGAACCCGGTATTAAGCCCTTATGATAATGGCTATTATCTGTTACATAAGTGTGCAATACCGGAGGAGTGTGATGAAATTGTGATTTATACCCAATATAGACGTGCAAAAAAGCAAAAAGAAAAAGAGAAAGAGCTTTTCGGCAATGATCCATATCTCAGTACTTATGTCATCCGGTTTCAGGATTCAAGCACAAGTAGCGTTGTAAAGAATAAGATATTCAAAGGGAAGTTTTTAAGACTCTTTAAAAGGATTCCTATAGAAAACCTTTCAATCGAAGGATTCCATCTTTTGTATACCGATATCGAGAAGAATGACCCTGTAGCACAGCAGGCGCTGAGAACGGTAAATGAGTATGGTCTGCACTACTATGGAAAACAAGATACACCAGTGTTCTATTTCAAGAGAGATGGGAAGTAGCTTGGAATTAATCGCGACCAAATTTGGGGGATAAAACAAACAAGACCTTGTAAAGTGCTTAAATATTAGCAAGTTACAAGGTCTTTTCGTGCCTCGGGCGGTGGTTAAGATATCGGTGGCTATCGTGAGTTAAGTCACAGAATCGTGAGGTGAAATAATTGCCGGATAAGGTGACCGAAAGTGACCGGGAATCTATTACAAAGATGGCCAATCAGGTCGGTCATAACGAAGACAGGAGAACTTGAAGTCGTTCGTATCCTCGGCGCCGGAGCAATCCGTGTATCTTCTTCAGTGATAAAACAAGAAGCCGATATAAACGCGGGGGCCATCCGGAAGGAGTTTTGACTTGTCGACGGCGCAGAGGTAATCCACCTTGAGCGTCAAGTGCATGGGGCCAGCCACAATGAAATCGCAGCCCACGAACGGGTCTATGGCCATAAAGCCCTGCTTGTGGTAACGGGTTCCATCGATAGGCGCCAATGCAGAGGCGGGTTCTTCAAACATAAGGAGCGTGGTCATCGCACCACCGCCCAGGGTAACGCCGGCATAAGGCTGGATCCTTCCCAGAACCGTGTAGAAATCGGCCAACAAGCCTCCCCAGCCATACTTCAGATAGCTTCCATTTCCACGCTGGCTTAACGTCGATACATAACCTTCGCTGCCAATCCTGAAATGATTCCCTAAGTGCAGGCGAATGACACCGCCAATGCCCATAGGAGCGCCTTGTGCCTTATATCCGATTGCATCCAAATTGCCGGAAAGATAGCCTGTGTGGACCATCATACCTCCATCAAAGCCTCGCAGCAGCCTCTTCTCCTGCGCCGATACTGCCATTGTAATCAGCAGGCAGAGTGTTACCCAGACGATTCGCTTCATAGTTTTCCCTCCATTTCTTTACGGCGCTTTTCGTAATAATCGTGCCGCGCGGGGTTTTCCGGGAACCAGCCTCGGAGCACTCGCTTCTCCTGCAAGAACATTTCGTGGATGGCCCACAGGCAGGAAAAGGCGAAGCCTCCGATGATGGTGGATAGAGTATCGTTTTCCACGAACATGGACAGGGCCGAGAATCCCAGCCCGGCAACAAGCCAGATCCACCAGCTTTGTTTCCCAAGGTAATACTCCATCTTGATGACCGCCGGATGGCAGATGCCGATGCTCAGGAACACTGCTGCCCCGACTATGATTCCATTGAAGTTCATATGTCTTTTCTGTTATGGATGAAACGGCATGCTGCAACAACCAGCATAGGCCCCAGGCCGCTGTAGAATGATGCCGTGAAAGACATCGGAACTCCGGGAATGAATTTTAGCGCGATTCCAAGGCATGTCATACAGATTATCAGAATCCACCCCCGAAGCGGGAAGGTCTGCCAGACATTTGTTTTCTGGGGCAAGGAAGCTATACGCGCTGAATACCTGTCCACGATGCGAGAAAACATCACATAGAATCCTGCGATGACGGCCATAGTGATGAGTAACAGCCACCAGAGATCTCCCGGCGCCATGGTCAGATAGGCACGAAATCCCTTGACACTGATAATGATGCCTGGGATGCCCCAGATCAGGGCAGCAATCAGATATAGAGTGTTTTTGTTCATATCGACCTTAATGCACTGCAAAGTTCGCTATAAGCAGCGTGATATTTTAGGCCGATAATGGATGGAATTAGGATTATCCTTGCATCTTTTTTCGGAAGGCAGATGGCGTTATACCCGTCTCTTTCTTGAAAAGACGTGAAAAATAGGACTGATCTTCCACGCCCACGGACGCGGCAATGTCGATGATGGAAAGGTCTGTTGATGAGAGCAGGCGCTTGGCGCGCTGTATGCGGACTATGTCTATCCAGGCGCCCACGCTGCGACCGGTGGACTGCTTCACAAGACGGCTCAGATAATTCTCGCTGATTCCGGCCTCCTCAGCATATATGGCAATAGTCCCTGGTATGCGGTAAGGATTGAAAACGGATTCCAGAAAAGAACTGACAGCCGTGGGAAGGGCTGCGGGATGATTAGGCGTAATTCTCGAAAGGAGCAGGTCCAGGCCCTTCTCAACAAATACGTTATCTCCTTTCTCAAAAGAGGTTGCAAGCATATTGAAGAGTTCCGCCATAAATGCACCTTCATCAAACCAGAAGCCCTGATGCAGCGGTGATGAAAGAAAGCGCAGCGGCTTGGAATCCGGCAGGAAAGACGGCGCAAACCCTCCGGTATAACCAATGGCGCTTCGGTAATATCGAATGGCAAACGGATGCTGCTGAGGAATCAGAAGAATCTGTCCCGGTTGGCACAAAAAAGGCGTGCCGTCCACATCCAACAGCACTTCGCCAGATGTGACATAGATAAAACCAACAAGCGGGAGTCGCGCCACGGGAGCCTCCGCCGGCTTTATAAAGCCAACAGTTTCCATCCTCCTGATGAAAAAAGAGCACGCTGAAAAATCTGCATCCGGGCTCCAGTGAGACTTGGTTTCCATTATGTGAATATAACAATCAAGGCCGGCAAGTTACGGAAAAAGTTTGAGATTATACTATTTAGTAGCGGAGGCTTGCGATTTGGTTTCCCATTCTGAATCAGAACTTTATATTGCGCTCCCTTTCCTATAAACCCTTGGATAATTGTAAAAAAATAAATACCTTTGATTATTTATAACAGTAATCATCATATGAAAAAAGTAGTTATCGCCGGAGGTGGCGTGCTTGGAAGCCAGATTGCCTTTCAGGCGGCATATTGCGGTTTCGACGTTACAATCTGGCTTCGCAGCCAAGGTAGTATAGGCCGCACTCAGCCCAAGATTGACGGCCTTCGCAATTCTTACATTGAAGCAATAAACCTGATGGATTCCCCGCAGGGTGCTTCCAACTGGTGCCGCGGCATTGCTGACGCCAGCAGTTTCGATCCAAAGAAGTGCCTGGAGCAGGTCGATAAAGCATATTCCGGAATCAAACTCGAGCTGGATATGGCCAAGGCTGCCGCCGATGCGGACATCATTATCGAGTCCGTCGCAGAAAACGTAAAGGACAAGATTGCATTTTATGAGGCTCTTGCCCCCCTTATGCCAGCCAAGACCATACTCTGCACCAATTCCTCGACCCTTCTGCCCTCCACATTCGCCAAGTACACGGGGCGCCCCGACAAATACCTCTCCCTGCATTTTGCCAATTCTATCTGGAAGAACAATACGGCGGAGGTGATGGCCCAGGACCAGACATCCAAAGAATCCTTCGATGCGGTGATCTCCTTTGCCAATGACATCAGGATGGTTGCACTGCCCGTGAACAAGGAGAAGAATGGCTATCTTCTCAACTCTATGCTCGTTCCTTTCCTGCTCTCTGGCCTGGACCTGTACGTCAACGGAGTCAGCGACCCTGCAAGTATCGACAAAGCCTGGAAATATGGCACAGGAGCTCCCCGTGGGCCGTTTGAGATCTTCGATGTGGTAGGAATCAACACCGCCCGCAACATTGTCCTCCAGTACCAGAAAGTCCCCGGACTGTTTAGCCCGCTCCTTAAGAAGATGCTGATGCCCTACAATTTCAAGGGTATGCTCAGCATCCTCCAGAAGATGATTGACGAGGGTAAACTCGGCAGAAGTTCCGGCGAAGGGTTCTACAAGTATTCCGCATAACCGATCAGCCCCGACAGAAATCAAATTCTACCGGGGCTGATTTGTATTATTGTTTCGGGAGGACTATGGTTTACTCCAACCAGTTGGCATACTACAACGCCATCAACAAGAGTTCATCTCTGGCCGACAGCGGTCCGTTCATCGACTTCATGCTGGAGGAGATTCTGAACGCCCTTATCGACCATCAGGGAAAGTCCAATACCGAGATCGCTGACGAGAAAGGCCTCAACTACCAACAGGTGCGCGTCCTTGGATATTTACGGGCAGATAGGCACATAACTGCAGCCAAGATTGCTAATGACTTGGATATGAGCGCCCGGCAGATCGAAAGGATGCTTGCCGACTTGAAAGCAAAAGGGATCATCCGTCGGGAAGGAGCCAACCGGAATGGTCACTGGATTATCGTAGACTAATATTCAATTCATCCTCAATACTTTCTGCAAACTTGTTCAGTTTCAGAAGATCCTCAAAAAAGTTCGAGTATTTATATGAAAATAGAGAATAAAAACTCCAAGAAGATTATCTGGTATAGCCTTGCCGCTTTGATTACGACGATTTCCGGCATCAGTCTTTTAGTGAGTGGTTTACATGATAGCCACAAACCGACAGTCATCGTTGCCGGTTTCATCCTCCTTCTTGATCTCATAATGATAGTGGCATTCCTCGTTGATTATCTCAGAAAGAGCTAAATTCCAATTTATCGGTCTCTTTGGTTCTTTTGGTTATTTCCGTGTTGTGGTCAAAATGTGGTCAAATTTGGTGAATACAAAAAACCGAACCTTGTTAAGTACTTAAAAATAAATAGCTTACAAGGTCGGTTTTGTGCCTCGGGCGGGAATCGAACCCGCACGGCCTTTTCGGGCCAAGGGATTTTCGTACCACTATGGCTTTCGCCACCAATCTCTGTTTGTGGTCTGGACTATTCCTTCACCATGGAGCCAGGCTCTTTAGGCGTGCCGTGTCTAGTCTCTGCACCTTCCTCCTTTTGGAGGCTTGGCTCAAGATTGCCTTCAGCATTACCCGTTAAGGTTTCCTTGAATTTACGGCATTCTACATCTCTCTTTTCAGAGAGTGCACTCAAATGTGTCTAAGTCCCTCGTGTCTACCATTCCACCACCAAGGCTTATTGCGGCTGCAAATATAGCAATTTCTTCTAAATGTAGAGATGAAGGTTTTGGAGTATTATACTCTCTGTGGCATACAAAGGCCTGATAATCAGTAAGTTAATACAAACGCCTCTGATCTGGAAACGACAGAGGCACTTGCGATAAGTTACTATCAGTCAATATATTAGACGCCACGACCCGTCACGCTGGTGCCACGACCAAAGAACCTCTACAACTCCTCGGCAAATTCCGGCAGGGGCTTCCGCTCGAAGTGGCGGGGCGAGGGGGAGGCTGCGGGCCAGCCGACGGGGAATAGGGCCACAGGCTCCCATCCGGCCAGTTCGGGGAATGATGCCTTGAGCACGGCGGGGTCGAAAGACCCCACCCAGGTGCATCCCAGGCCCAGGTCTGCAACTTCCATCATTATGTGCGTTCCCACGATGGCGGCATCTACTTCCGCTCCGTTCTTGCCATCATACTTGCGCACCCACGCATCGGCGGGCTTGCAGCCCACAATGAATACCACCGGCGCGCCGTAACGATACTGTGTCGCGCCATCCAGGGCCAGCAACCTGTCCGCAGACCGCACCACCCACACCTTAACCGGTTGCTTGTTCACGGCGGTAGGCGCAAGACGCGCAGCCTCCAAAACAGACTCGATCATCTCTTCCGGAACAGCCTTATCGGCGAAGCCCCTGCACGAATACCGCGCCGAAGCCAAATTCAAAAAATCTTTCATATCCTAAAAATACTTATTCTCCTGCCGATACAGAGCAATGAAGATAAACAGCATCACGGTGAACGCCCACAGCGATGAGCCACCGTAGCTCAGGAACGGCAGCGGGATGCCGATCACCGGCATAATGCCTATCGTCATGCCCACATTTATAAACAGATGCATGAACAGGCACGCGGCAACGCAATAGCCGTAAATCCGTGTAAATCCCTCGCGGGACCGTTCTGCATCCCGCAGAATCCGTGTTATCAGGAACCCATACAAAGCGAGCACAACCAGGCATCCCAGGAACCCCCATTCCTCGCCGATAGTACAGAAAATGAAGTCCGTACTCTGCTCCGGCACGAAGCCGCCGGTATTCTGCGTGCCGTTCGTGAAGCCTTTGCCGGCAAAGCCGCCGGAGCCGATCGCAATCATCGACTGCCGCACATTGTATCCCACCCCGTGCGGGTCGTCCTTCATGCCCAGCAGCACCTCGATGCGCAGACGCTGATGGTCCTGCAGCACCTTGTGGAACACGAAATCGGTAGAGAACACCAGCCCGGCGAACACCACGACCGCCAGTAGCAGCATCCGCAGCGAGAAGCGCCTTTCCCGCGACAGCGGCCTGGTCTCCCGAAGCAGATACCAAAGATATAGCAAGCCGATAACCCCCAGCACAGCCAGCGAAACCCAAACAGAGGTCTTCAGCGTCAGGATAAACAGCACAACCGCCAGCCCCAGCAACACCAGTATCACCCCCGGCAGCCCCTCGCGGTACAACACGAACAGCATCCCCGTATACACCAGCGCGGAGCCGGTTTCATTCTCCGCAAGGATAATCAGCATCGGCAGGCCGAGCACCGCCGCCACCAGCCAGAAATCCTTCCACCGGCCGAGCGAGAAGTTCTGCCGGCTCATCAGCATGGCCAGCAGCAGCGAGGTCGTAATCTTCGATATCTCGGCGGGCTGGAAGCTGATGGGCCCGATGGAAAACCATGAGTGCGAACCTTTGTGCGCGGACCCCAGAAAGATCACCGCCACCAGCAGCACCACCACTATCAGATAGCCCGGAGTGGCCAGCACTTCCCAAAGCCGAGGGTTCACCACGAACAGAATCACCAGAGCAAGCGCAAACGCCGTCAGGATCCACACGAACTGCTTGCCGCTGCGCAGCGAAAACGCCAGCGGCGAGCCCATGTCGGGGGTATGGATGGAGGCATACACGTTCAGCCAGCCTATCAGGACCAGCACCAGGTAGATGGCAACGAGCGTCCAATCCACCGAACTGCGAAAACCTCTGTCAGTTCCCTGCAACATTGAATGAAGCGTTTAACATGCGTTGTTCCAGCTCGGGGCGCGTGGTTTCCCCAAGCAGGTATTTCTCTATCAGCAGCGATGCCAGCGGGCAGACCCAGGAGCCTCCCCAACCGGCATTCTCTATGTATCCTACCACTGCGATCTTCGGGTTTTCCCGGGGAGCGAAGCAGATGAAGACGGAGTTGTCCGCCCCATGAGGGTTCTGGGCGGTACCCGTCTTTCCGCAGATGTCCAGCCCCTTCACAGCGGCCAGCCCGGCGGTCCCACCTGCCCCCGGCGGGGCGTTTACGGCCATCCACATGCCCCCGATCACCTTCGAGAAGTGCGAGGTGTCCACCATGGTGTAGTGCCTCTCGCGGAAGCGCTCATCTATCTCCAGCCCCTCGGAATCCTTCACGATGTGGGGGATGTAGTAGTAGCCGCGGTTGGCCATGATGGCGGCCAGGTTCGCGATCTGCAGCGGCGTGGCGCCGATTTCTCCCTGCCCGATGGACAACGAAATCACGTTCGAGGTGCGCCAGCGGCCGCGCCCGTAGCGCTTGTCATACAACTTCGAAGTGGGGATGTTGCCGCCGAGTTCGGAAGGGAAGTCGCTGCCCAGCTTCTGCCCGAAGCCGAAACTCAGCACGTACTCCCGCCACTTATCGAAAGCATCGTCCACCGAGTCGTACTTGTCGTTCTCCAGCAGGTTCTTCAGCACGTAGCAGAAATAGGCGTTACAGCTCATCATCACCGCCTCGTCCAGCCGCAGAGGGCTCCGGTGCCCATGGCATCCCAGTTTCCGCGTCTTGGTATAGGCATAGCCGTGGCTACATGGATACTGGTACCATGGCTGCAGCACGCCTTCCTGAAGGCCTATCAGGCCGTTCACGAGCTTGAAAACCGAGCCCGGAGGGTAGGATGCCTGCACGGTGCGGTTGAACATCGGCCTGCCGGGATCCGCGGCCAGCCGCGCGTAGTTCGCACCCATGTTCGAGAGCACATCCACGTCGATACCGGGGCTGGACACCATCGCCAAAATCTCCCCCGTGGCGGGCTCCAGCGCTATCAGGCTGCCCTTCTTCCC
>JAEEGK010014962.1_pt1 | contig 17278 bp, 9 predicted proteins | sample 8958771 | NCBI WGS metagenome assembly JAEEGK01 (sample SAMN16246547, study PRJNA631951) | gut metagenome | biome: gut microbiome; feature: rumen; material: SC-attached | host: Bos | place: Iran: Karaj | collected 2018-10
TAAATAAGATTTTTTATTTTTATTCTTACTATTTCCTTTTATTGAATTAGTTCTATTTGAATTAATACTTTTAATATTAATATTACTTAAAGTATTTTTATTATTAACTAAACTATTATTATGTTTTTTATTACTTGAATATCCTCTTAAAGAATAAAAATTATTTGTTTCTCTTGTCATATCCATTGATTGACTCATTAATCTTTTATAATTATTAAATAATTTTTGATTTTGTATATATTTATTATTAGAATAATTGTTATTGTTAATTTTATTATTAAGATATTTTTTATCTTTACTATTAATGCTATAAAAAAATGAATTTCCAATATTATTATTTTTCAAATTTATTTTTCCTAATGATGAATTATAACTTATATTTCTTTTAGAATTTGAATTTACTAATTGAGTTTTATTTATATATAAATTCTCCACAAAAATAAATTGTTCTTCAAATTCTTCAAATTTAATTTTATATAATTCCATTAATATTTCAGGCCAAATATTTTTATATTTACATAATTTTCTAGCAAAAGATATTACCGCACAAGCCAATTCAAATTGATTAAAATGACAATAATTAATATCATTTTCAATTATAATATCACAAATTTGAAGAACTAAAAAATAAACATTAAAATTGATTTTTTTGTTAATATTATTATTTAAATCAGAATTAAATAATATTCCATTAATAAGAAAAAAATGAATTATTTCATAAAATGAAATTTTTTGTAAGTGATAATTTAATTTTAATAAAGAATTAATTTCAAATGTTTTTAATTGTTCTCTTGAAAAAGAAGAAGCACCTTCATATAAATATTGTAAATGTTTTAAATTGCAAATATAATTTATGTTTTCTATAAATTTTATTCCTAAAATCATACATCCAATTGCAATTTGTTCTATTTTATGAATTAAATTTATTCTTTCATTTAATATTATATAATCAAAAAAAAATACTGATAAAAAAAGACATGAATTTGAATATTTTGATTTTTTTATATAATTTTTCATTTTATTTACTGTTTTCTTTCTTATATTTATTAAACTTTGAGTAAGTTTGAAATTACTGTTTATTATAAAATTATTTTTTTCTATATCACATAAATTTCTTAAATTTGATATTATTTTCAAAATTGAAATTTCACTTTTGTAAAATAAATAATTTGGTTTTATTGAAGAAAACATTTTTGATGATAAGCTTTCATATTTATAAATTGAACCACAAATTAAACAAAAAGGAGATGATAAAGAAATTTTATGAATATGATTTTTTGTGTTTTTATGTGAATTATTATCATTTTGTTTTTTATAAATATATATATTATTTGAATTTATTTTATTATTATATATTGAACTTTTTCTTATTAAAAGATTATTCAAATTATTTTTTACACTTCTAGATTTATTAATTATATTATTTGAAATAGACATTTGAACTTTATAATAAATATGCTAAAATATATAAAAATAAAAAATTAAAAAAAAAATACAGATAAAATAATTTCTTTATAATTAATAAAGATAAAAATAAAAATAGCTTTTGATTTGGAAATTTATTCAAAATTATCTTTTAAATTACTAATAAAATTAATAGCCATTTCTATCTGCATCAAAGCAAAACCATAATTATTAAATGCATTATTAGGATTAATCAAAGATTTAATATAATAAAAATTTGAAATAAATTTAATAGGTTTACATTTAATTATAATATATACAAATATAGGAAAAATATCATCAAAACCAGCATTTTCATTTTCATTTCCACAAAAATTTATACAATTATTTAAAATTTTATAAGCATTCATAACACAATTTAATTTATTAGATGGAGTTTTTTCAATAGAAATTCTATTAATATAACAAATTGCAATTGACCATAATCTTTCATTTATATATTCTTTTTTTACTCCTATTTTTGTAGAATTTATATTTTTTAATTCTTTACATTTATTAAAAAATTGAATGTCTAATTGAGTTGGTTCATTTGTAAATAAATTATCATATACTTGTTCTAAAATATTATTTTCTATTATATCTATTATATCATTTATTTCTTCTTCTGAATTGTTACTATTTATATATTCTTTAAATAACGATATTACTTCTTTATTTATTGAAATTTCATTTCTTAATATTTGTAAATAAATTTCTAAAATTTGATGAGTATTATTTATTGAGTTTGGAGAGGATATATCTTCTTTTAATAATTGAAGTGATTTAAAATTATATATAAAATCTTTTATTTTTATACAATTTGCATTTTTTATTTTTTCTTTTTGACATTTAATTGTTTTCCCTTTAATTGCTATTAATAATACAGGAATATCTATTTCATTACAAAATTTATTTATTTTAATAAATTTTGTTATTTTTTTAATTGATAAATAATCTTTATTTAATAAAAATATTGTTTTATCCATTGAAGAAATTTTCATTTCTAAAAAACCTAAATTATTTATATTATGAATATTTTGAATTGATTTTTCTGATTCATTATTTATTTCATTATATAAATTTTCATAATCATTTTCTTTATAAATATTATTTAATAAAGTTAAATTATATTGAATAAATACTATATACCATCCTAAAGGAATTAAATTTTCAAAAAATCTTTCAGAATAATCTTCCATATGAACATATTGAATTAATTCTTCAAAAAAATTTAAAGTATTTTTTGATTGCTTTAAATTTTGAAATATATCTAAATTTATATCTTTTAAATTTATTAATATTGTCTTTATACATAATTTTATTTTTTGAAGAAGTGATTTTTCTTCTATAGATAAATTTTCTTCATTTAAATTTGAAAATTCTGTTTTATTTGAATTAAAAAAATTATCTATTGATACATTAATATTTTTAATGATAATAAAAAATTTGTGATTGATATTTTTTAAATTAGTAAAAGTTTTTATTATTGTTTTTTCACAATTTTTTAAAGTATTATATATAGAAATTATATTATTATCTTTAATTTCTTTAAAAAAATCATTTTCATTTTTTTTTAAAGTTTGATATATATTTAAAAAATCAATATAAGTAAAAGCTAAAGATTCAATATTTAAATCATGATTAATTATTTCATTTTCTATTTCATTTAAATTAATATTATTTGGTAATTCAATATTTGTTAATTTTGAAAATAAATTATTTATATAAGGTAATATTTCAATTATATAATTATTGAAAATAGTATAATTAAATTCCATTTGTGATTCAAAGAAATTATATCTAAAAATTTTTTTTAAAATTTTGGTTAAGTTCATCATATTTTTTCTTGTTTTTTCAGAAATTATTGATGATGTTATGATTCCATTATAATCAGGATTTGTTAATATTGGAATTATTATTTTTCCTATAAAAAATTCACTTATAAATCCATTTTTATTTGTTAATGATATATTATTAAATTTTTTTGTTATTAATATATCAATAATTTTGCATATTACTTTAATTGAATAAGGAATAATTGTTTCATTATCTAAAATATTCTTTAATAATTTATCAATCAAAAATTTGATTTTTTCAACATTTTTTTTATAATAAATTAAAACAATTTTCCATTCATCTTTTAATTTATAAATTTCATTAATAAATTTTTGATCAGAAAAATCTAAATTATTTTTATTTAATAGATTAATTTGTTTTTCATAAAAATCTTTCATAAATTTATCATCACATTCTTGATATAATTTGTTAAGATAATCTTTATTTAAAGAGTTATAATAATTATAATTAATTTCAATATTTTCATCTTTTAAAAATTTATCTAAATTAATAATTTCAGGAGGTAATAAAATTTTAGAAAATTTTTCAGCGTCATTATTAATAACAGAAAAAAAACTTGTAGTTCTTTTAATTTGATTATCTGGATTTAATCTTGAAATTTTTAAATTTTCATATAAAAATTCTTTAATATTTTCTTCATCAAAAGGAGTTTTTTCAATTATTTTATTTTTAGATAAAATATATTCTCTTATTTTTTGTAAATCAAAAGAAATAAATTTATCACTCATATTTTCCATATCTAAAATAATATCTTTTAAAATCATTGAAATATAATTTTTTATATCTGTTCTTCTACATAAATTTTTTAATAAAACACCAATAAAATTATCATCTAAAAATTGAATTATATTACTTTCATCTTTTAAATTCTTTACTTGTTTATCAATAATATTATATATTATTCCTAATAATTGATTTTGATTAAAATTTGGATTAAATGGATTTTCAAAATAAAAATTTATTAAAAAATTTATTAGTTGTTCATAATTTTCTTTTTTATAATGATTAATTATAAAAAGTAATGTTTTTTTATTTTTGTTTAAAATCGTAAAAAAATTTTCTATTAATATATATTCATTTCCTAATTCTAATTTTGTTTGTTCACTTTTTATAATTTCATAAGGAATAAAATTTGATTCTTTCATTAAATTAAAATAAATATTATAATCATAACTTTCTTTTGTTTTAATTTTTAGTTCATAGAACTTATTTATATTTTCATTTATTATTTTTTTACTATTTTCTTTTTGAGAATTTAATAACTTCAAAATTGAAATTTCATTCTTTAATTTTTTTTGTAATTGAATCCATTTATTAAAACAATTTTCCATATTTAAAAAAAATTAATAAAAAAAAAGAAATAAAAACCTTATTTTTGATATTTTAAATTAATTAAAGCTTTAGTATAACAAGAATTAAATCTATCAAAAATTAAAGCATCATAAACCCCATTATCATTATTATTAGAAGCACTTTGATTTATTTTTATTTGATTAGATTTATCATTTTCATTGATATCAGTAATAACATAAGAATTAAAAACATGTTCATATAAATTTCTATTGAATAATCCTTCTCTATATTTATTATATTGTATATTTCTCATATTTTTTTTTGGAGAGAAAATATTTCCAAAAGATAAATTTTTATTTCCTTTAATTGAAGGTAAAACTACTTGATTTGATTTATATAAATGAAATTTACTATTTTTATTTAATTTTTTTTTATCATTTTCTAAAATTTTTCTTTTTATTTCTTTTTCTTTTTCTTTTTGTTCAATAAAATGTTTCATTTCATTACCTTCAAAAATTTGATTAGCTTCTAATGTATGTAATCTATTTTTTTGTTTTAAATGAATATTATGTAATCTTATTTTATTAGCAAAATCAGAATATTCTTTTTCTTTTTTAGTAATTAAATTATAAATTCTTTTTTTATGCATTTGTAATCTTTGAATAAGCATTTTAATTTTATTTATTTCATATTCAATTGTCATATTTTCAACTCCATCTTCAAATTCAGAAATAAAATAAAATTGACTTATTTCAAGTTCATATACTTCACAATCTGAATTTAAAGTTTTACAATTAATAAGTCCTTTCGATTTTTTTTTATTTATTGGACTCATTAAATTTCTGATTCCTAAAATATCTTTATCTTGAAGAATAGTTAATTTAATAAATCTTTTTTCAAATAATATTTCATTTTGTTCTTTACTTTTATATCTTTTATTTAAAGTTAAATCATCATTTTCTCTTTCTTCTTCTATTGGATTATATAATTTATAATCTAATTTATTACTATATTTCCTTATATAATTTTTATAATATATTATTAAATCATTTACTTCTTTAATATTTCTATTTGTTGATATTTCAAATTCACCATTTACTATAAAATATATATATTCAATTTCTTTATTTTGTTCAATTAAATTTATTCCTTTATCATATTTTCGTAAATTAAATAATTTATAATATTTTTTATCAAGAGCATAAGGAGAAACTTCATTAAAAATATTATAGTAATCAATTACTGAGAAGAATTTTTTTTTTGCTTTTTCAACAGCATTTTTTAATAAATTATTATATTCATTTCTATAAATAATTGCAAAATCAGTTGGTTCATTTGTAATAACACTTGCTTGTCTTTTTCCTGCATTTTGTTCTAATGCTAATTCACCAAATGTTTCTCCTTTTTCACATTTACTAATAATAATATAATTTGGAATTTTTACACTTTTTTTTTCTTTTTTCTTATGATTCTCAAAAGTAAAATAATTATCTTTTTGAAAATCTTCAACTTTATTTCTTTCTATATATCTTTCAATTGAAATATTTGTTGTTTTTATTTTTGAATCATTTGATTTTATATATTCATATAATTCAATTGCTTTATCAGTTATGAATTTATTTTCTAAAAATTCATTGGAAACTTTATTTGCTATATTTTTTATATATAAATCAAAACTTTCATCAACAGGAAAAATTGTATGATTTAATTGAATACATTGTCTTAAAAGTTCATGTGAATTATTTCTTCTTAATTTAAATAAATGATATAAATATTCATCTTTTGTCATTTCATATGTTGTTGGTCTACTTACTAAAAATGATACTGAACCTTTTAAAAGAAGAAAAAATGAATCTCCTTTATCTCCTTGTTCTACTATAATATCATTTTTTTTTCTTTGACTATATTTTAATATTTTTGCACATTCATTTAAATAAAAATTATAATCTTCATTTGCATCTTTTAATATATTCATAAAACCTTGTAAGGTTTGAATGTATTTTACTATTATTTGTAAATTTCTTTCCGATTCTGGTTTCTTTAATTCTAAAATACATTTATCTAAATCATCTTGCATATTTTTTTTTAATAATTTATTTTAAAACTGAATTATTAAATTAAACAATAATAAAAATTTATTTTTTTTAATTTATAAATATATAATATACTAAAAGAAAATAAGAAATATTTTTAATTTCTATTATTTTAAATTATCATCATATTTTATTTTTTTTGATTAATTAAATTTTGATTTTTTTTGGATTATTTTTATAAATTAATATTAATAGTTATATTATTTTTTGTTTATTAATTATATTAAATATATATTATTTAGTTTTTAAATAATAAATGAAGAATTAAATGATATTAATATTAATCTAAAAAAACCAAAAAAAAAAGGATAATAATGAAATATTTTGAAGATGAGAAAAAAGAAAAAACAATGTAATAAATGAAATGCCTCAAATTAAAATAGAAATTTAATTGATCAATTATTGAATAAAGACTTATATATAAAGGTTCATAAAAACTTTCAAAAAAATTTATTTGACCCTATAGTTGACTATCAAATTATACATTCCAAATTTTAGAAACAATTGAATTTTTCTCAAATATATGGATAAAATTTCAATTAAGAAAAATAAGAAAAAAAAAATCAAAATTTCCTTTCTAAAAATTAATAATAATAAATTAAGTTAATATTATATGAAAATAAATATACAATAATATGGGAGCTGCTGGTGGAAATCGTGGAATGACTGACAATTCTTTAAGTGATATAGAAAATTTTAGAGAACCGGATAATTATATACCTAAACATAAAATTTATGAAAATAATCTTAAAGTACAAAAAAATTTAAACCCTAAAAATAGTGAAATAAAAAAGAAAAAAAAGAAAAAAAAAAATAAAAAAAAAAAAAATAATAATTATAATGATGATAATTATGATGATGATTATGATGATTATGATTATGATGATGATGAAGAAGAAGAAGAATATAGTGATAATGATTATTATTCAGATAATGATAATAATAAATCATTAAATAAAAAAAATCCATATAAAAATAATAGTCAAGTTAAAACATTTAAAAAACAATATTCAAGACCATTTGATTCAAAAGACGTTGATAATTTTAATAATAATTATCCAAATAATATGAATTATAATTATCCTAATTATCAACCAATAATTTATTATCCAAATCAAGATTATAATAATCCTAACTTTGATTATATTAACCCTAATTATTCTTATAATAATGATAATAACCCTAATAATCTGAATTATCCTATCAATAATAATCTGAATTATCCTAATAATAATAATCCTAATTATCCTAGTTATAATAATTATCCTATTTATCATTCTAATATCCCCAATTATCCTAATCATAATATTAATTATTATCCTAATAATTTTAATAATCCTAATTATCCTAATAATAATTCTAATTATTTTTATAAAAAAGATAATAATCCAAATTATTATAATAATACAAATAACAATAATATCAATGATAATAATCCAAATTATAAATATAATTATAATCCTTATAATTCTTTTTATTATAAATATAATACTAATAATCCAAATTTTAATCTAGATTATAATGATAATCTTAATTATTATAAATTGAAATATAATAATAATAATAATAATAATTTTAATGGTAGTCTAGAAATAATATCAGATTTAGAAAATTCTTTTTCTGAAGAAAACATAGAAGATGTAAATTATATACCTGAAAAAAAAGTAATTAAACCAATAATAAATAAAACATTAAATTATAATTGTAGTCAAACAATAGAAAAAGCACATAATGAAGAAATAACATGTATAATTTATTTATCAGAAAAAAAAGAAATAGTATCTTCATCATTAGAACCAGAAATAAAAGTTTGGTCATTAAAAAAAAATATGGGTTTAATTTCATTAAAATCAAAATTAAAAGGACATAAAAATAGTGTGTTTTACTTAAATGAATTTAAAGAAATGAAAATATTTTGTTCATGTTCAGCAGATAAAACTTTAAAATTATGGGATATAGAAACATTAAATTGTGTATCAACATTAAATGAGCATTTAAAAAGTGTATTAACATGTTCATTTAAATATTTAAAAAACAATAATTTAATATTTAGTGGAAGTGATGATAAAAGAATATTAATATGGGAAGAAAAAATGGATAAAAATAATAATAAAAAGAAAGAAAAAAAAAATTATGAAGTAAAACAAATTTTAAAAGGTCATTTAAAAAGTATAATAACAATAATATATATAGAAAAATTATATTACTTATGTTCAGGAAGTGATGATAAAACAATAAGAATTTGGGATGAACAAAATGAATTTAATTGTATAAAAATAATAAAAACATTAAATTCTGCAATTGATAATTTAAGATATTCAAAAAATAGAATTTTAGCTTCTTGTGAAAATGGAAATATTTATTTTATTCATATGAGTTTATTAAAACAAGTTAGAAGTGTTCAATTATCAAGAAGTGCTGTTTATGATTTTAATATTATGGATAATGAAAAATATTTAATTGTTGCAAGTTGTGATAATTTTGGAAGAATATGGAAAATTGGAAGTAATCATTTAACCATTTTAAAAGGACATAAATTACCTTTAGTTAGTATTTGTCAAATTGATAATTTTGATATTGCTACTGCAAGTTTAGATAAATCTATTAAAATTTGGGTTAAAGAATAATTTAATATATATGATATAGTATTTTTTTTATTCTATTTTTTTAAATTTAAATATGGAAATTATTAGTCTTAGAAAACAAAAATCATATAGTTTTGTTAATTTATTTGGGAATAAATTAGAAGAAAAAAATTATAATCAAAAAGTAAACATAAATTATAATAATAATATTAAACGGTTAAAAGATTTTGATGATAAAAAGTTTTTAAAAAAAGAAAATGGAAAATGAACATGTAATATATGAAAAAATAATAAAATTACATAAAATTAAAAATAAAAATTTTTTATCATTAAATAAAAGAAATTCAACACCAAATCTTTTAAAGAACAGCATTTATCATAAAAAGATAATAAAAAATTCATTAAATGTAAATGTTAATAAATCTATGATAGAAAATAATAATAATTTATTAAGTACAAATATAACAAATAATATTTTTATACTTGAAAAAAAACAAAATAATAAAAAAGAAGATTTTAATAGTCAAAGGTTAAATAATAATAAAAATAATTATATTCAAACTTTTAAATTAGATTATTCACTGAGTGATAAAAAAACAAATAAAAAAGAAAAAATTCCAAATTTAAAAAATTATTGTAATTTTAATTATCAAAGAAAAAAATCGAATTTAAATAATATTGAAAAAATAAATGATACATTTAAATTAAATTATTCAATAACTTTAAATAAAAAACAAAGAGATTTTAATTTTATTCCAATTAAAAGTAAATATTTAGAATATAATATAAATTAATTTTTTGTATTATTTTTTATAAAAAATATGAAAAAATATTTAAAAAATAATGGAAACAGATATAGTTTTTCCAATTCTTTCATTTTTCACTTTTTTAACTTTATTAATATTATTATTTATGTTAATTAAATTTGGAGAACAAAATGAAGAAAAATTTTTTTTTGTTACAATTTCAATTTCAGAAATGTTAAATTGTTTACCAAAATTTTTACAAATGATAAGATATAATAAAAATGATATTTTTTGTTATTTTCAAATTTTTTTTTCTATTACTTCAGATATTTGTACTTTATCAACAACAACTTTAATGTCATTAAAATCATATTATCAATTAGCTAAAGATAATAATTGTTTTAGAAAAGAAATTAATCAAAAAATAATAAAAGTTATATGTATAATATTTCCTTTATTTATTTCAGTTTTTTTCACTTTATTTGATTTATTTGAGAAAAATGAAGATAATCCACATAATACAAAAGAAATATGTTGGATAAATAATAAAATATGTAATAGAATAATTTATTTGATTTTTTGGATTTTAATAATTACAAATTTTATTTTTATTATCATTAGTATTTGTTCTTTAAGAATAATAAAAAATAAATTTAAATCATTTGAAAATGACTTATTAGAAGGAGAAACAGTTTCAGAAGAAAAAAAGAAAAATTTACCATCAAATAAAGTTGAAAATGCTTTATGTGAAAGTTATATTTATTCAATTATTATTCCTATTATTTGGGTTTATTTTACTTTTAGTAGACTTTTTACATCTAATTCAGAAAAATGGATGTATGTTCATAGAGTTATTTCATGCTTAAGAGGATTGATTTATGTTTCAATATATTTTTTTTTTAATATTAATAGATGGTGTGGTTCAAAACAAGAAGATTCTATTTATGAATCTGATACAAATGAAAATTCAATTCGTTCTTAAAAAATAATTAATAAAAAATTATTATTATTATTTATATTTTTGATTATATATAAAAAATACCTTATTTTTTTTCTACATATATTAATATAATTAATTAATAGAAGGAGTAACTTTAATTATATCTTCTCCAATTTTAATATAAATATAATTATTAATAGATATTTTCTGATCAAGAACACTCCATAATTTTTTTCCTTTAATAGACCAAATTTCTTTTTCTTTATCAAAATTTAAAATGCATTCATCATCATCTCCTCCATTTCCTTTTAAAGAAATATAATTATTTATAGAATATCCTATTGAAATTGTTTTATCTTTTGATATATTATTTACATTAAATTCATTACATTTTCCTGTATTATTATCATATACTCTTATTTGTAAATTATATATTTTATTATTTGAAGATGGAATTATTTGAATTAAATTTTTATTTAATAAAAAAAATTTTGTATTTATAAAAATATAAACAAAATTTGGTATTCCAATATAAATTAATCTTCCTTGTTTTTCTTTATCTAAAATTGGTTGAATAAAATATTTTTCATTATTTATATCATAAGAAATTGCAAATAAAGTTTTTGAGAAAGTTTTATTATTATATATAAAAGAAGTATTATTTAAAACATAATCATTAAAATTTTTTTGTTCAGAATAACCAAAAAATGTTAAAGTATCTTTTTGATTTCTTCTATTATTTTCTAATAAACCTAAAGGAGTAATAATTATTTTTTCTAATAATAATTTTCCAACAATATTTTCTAAATATAAATTTATTTTTCCTTGTCCTTCTTTATTTAAATGACAAGATTCAATTAAATTTAATCTTTTATTTTTAAGATAAGTATTTTTAATTAATTTTATTCTTGAAAGAAAATTATGATTTTTTGAAAGTGTTTCTATCATTTTAAATTCATTTAAACCTGTTTTTTTTTCATATAATTGCATTATTGAATTTCTTTTTAAACTCTTTTTTTCATTCTCATTTTTTCCAAAAGACATTAAACTTGACCTTCTATTTGAAAATACATTAAATTTTTTTATATTTCCACTACTAAAATTTTTACCATCATCATTTTTATTTATTTTCTCAAAATTTTCACTCTTTTTAAATTGTATCATTCTTTTATTACTATTATTTTGATTTGAATTTTTTATTTCTAAATTTTTAGTTGATTTATTTTTTTTATTATTAATATTATTATTATTATTATTAGTATTAGTATTATTATTAGTATTAGTATTATTAGTATAATTAAAATAAATTTGATTATTATTATTTGTTAAACTTACAATTGATTCATTGTCTTGTTCTGAAAAAAAAGAAGATGAATCTATGTTTTTAAAATTTTCTTCTAACTTTTTGGTTGATATTAAATTTTGTTCTTTTTTTTTTGAAGATAATGAATTTACATTTTTTATATTTATATTATTTTTTTGATTTGAAATATTTCTATCATTTAATTTATCTTCATTATCATCATAATAACTAAATTTTAAATTTTCAACGATTGAATGATTAATTTCAATTTTATTTTTACTGATATTTGAAGAATTTTTATTTCCTATATTTAAATATGAATTTTGATTTATCTGTCTAATTGATTTATATGTTGAATTCTTATCATTTATTTTTGTTAATTTAAAAGGAAAAGTTTTTTTTGTGCTTAATTTACTTATTCCTTTATTTTCATTAAATTCTTGTTTTATTTCAGAAAAAGTATATAAAGGTTCTGATAATTTATTCAAAGTTAAATTATTATTATCTTTATTAAATAAACAACAACATCTCATATTTAATTTTCTATTAAATAATAATATTATTAAAATAAATAATATTTATTTAATTAAAAACTAAATTTTTTTTTATTATTTTTTAAAGAAAGAATAATTATTATGATTTAAATTTAGCATTATATAATTCTTTGATATAATGTTCATCTTGGAATTTGTTTAAAAAATATTGAAGATATTTTTTCTTTTTAGCTAAATGAATATTTTCATTGAACAATAATTTTTTAAATTGATTTTTTTCTGTTTCATAAGAATCAACAGATATTATATTCTTTTTTTTTAAATATAAATTACTTGGATTATTTAAATTTATTAATGATTTCACTCTTATTAATTTTTTCCCCAAATTTATTTCCCTTTCTTTTTTTACTTTCAGTTTTTTAGAACATAAAATAAAATTATTCAATCTATTATTTAAACTATTTATTTTTGAAGGAATTGAATTAATATTAGTTTGACTTAAATTATTTTGATAATAACTTAAATTAATACCATTGAATTCTTTTATTCTTTTATTATTTATATTATTTTTTCCTGTCTTTAAAAGAACACTATTATTTTTATCATTAGAACAACTTTTATTTCTAGAATTTAATGAGAAAAATTTTAAAAAAATATTTTGTTTAGAAACAGATGAACTTCTTCTTTTATAATTAGAATTATTTTTATGAATATTATATGAATGAAAAACTTCCTTTAATAATTTACTCATAATCAATGAAAATTATAATTATATATTATTAAATTTAAAAAATGTACCAAAAAGAAACATTAATAGATAAAATAAAAACTTTTGACATTTATCAAAAATTACCAAAAGAATATTTAAAACCAACAATAATAGGAGCAATATTAACAATATTATCGATAATAATATCATATTATTTATTTATATTTGAATTTAAAAAATATTTTAAAACTCAATTAATAAGTGATTTAAATATTGATTTATCACCAAATTCAAATATGATACATGTTAATATTGATATTTCCTTGTTTAAAATACCATGTTCAATCATAGATTTAGATATAAGTGATTTATTAGGAAATATAGATGAAATAAAATTATCAAAGCAGAAAATAGGAAAAAATGGAATTGATATAAGTGGAATAATAAAAGACAATTTTACAGAAGATATTTTAGAAAATAAAAATATAACTACAAAACATAATGAAGAAATATATAATTTTACAAAAAATGAATTTTTAAATGAAAATGGTTGTAGAATGTTTGGTTCTTTTGATATGAGAAGAATTCCAGGAAATTTTTATTTTACTGTTAGACATCATATGCAAACAATGGAAAAATTAGATGAAAATATGGATTTTAATTTTAATTTTAGTCATAAAGTCAATTATTTATCTTTTGGTTATGAAAATGATTTAAAATATGTAAAAAATAAATATAAAATTGGGAAATTAAATCCTTTAGATAATAATTTAAAAATTGATGATAAACAAGCATTAACACATAATTATTATTTAAATATTGTACCAAGTGAATATTATGGTGAAAATGATAAGATATATAAAGTTTTTCAATTAACTGCAAATTATTTATTAAAAAGTGATAGTGATGAATTACCTGAAATTGCTTTTTATTATAATTTAAGTCCTATTAAAATTGTTTATAAAATTATAAATCCTAATAATTTTGATGGTATTGTTAATATATGTGCTATTATTGGAGGAATTTTTACTATTGCAGGAATTTTAAATAGTTTTCTTTTAAGAATTACTAAAGTTAAAGAGGATAAAAGATTTTAAAATTTTGTTTATTTATACTAAATTTATTTTAATTTTAACTAAATTTTTTATTTCAAATTGAATGTCAAATTTAAATAATCAGATTATAGAAAGTTCTTTTCCTTATGAAAATAATGATAAAAAAAAAATAAATTTTGATAATTTTGAAACTAAAGAAGATTTTGAAAATGATAATGATCAAATTACATTAAATAATATTAATTATAATAATATTAAAAATGAAAATGATGAGAATGAAAAATCAAATACTTCTTTTTCTTCTTTTTTTCCATTAAATGAAATAAATCTTTTATTTAATTTAGATTTTAATGATGTGAATGATGAATTCAAAAATAATTCAAGATTAACTTTTGAAATGAAAATGAATAAAAAAGATTTTTATTTTGAAAAAAAAAACTTAAATTTCTCTTTTGAAAAAAAATATAATAATGAATCATTTTTAAATAAATCTTTTTTAAATGATAAACAATCTATTTCAAATTTAAAATTTGATGATGATGATTTATCTAATTTTGATCCAAAAGAAAATTTAAATCAAATTATTAATTGTTTTAATATGATTAATAAAAAGGAATTTTCAATTAATTCAAATGAAATTGGTAATAACAAAAAATATGGTTTTTTTAAAAATTATAATAAAAAATTAGATGATAATAATGAAAAAAGAAATATAGAAAAATTTATTAATGAAGAAAACATTTATGAATTTAATAAAAGAAAAAATAAATTTTTTTCTAATAATTTTTTTGAATATAAATTTACGAAAAATAAAATAAATAAATTACACTTTATTCATATTAAAAAAAGAAAATTTCCAGAAAATTTATTACCAGAAGTAGAAAATTATATAAACAATTGTCCAAAAAATAAATATACAATAATAGAATCAAAAATAAAAAAAATTGGTGATATTGAAGATATATCTTCTATTTTATATAAATATCAATTATATAATAATAATGAACAAATCATTTTAAAAATTATTTCTAGTTTTTTAACTTATAGATTTGTTTTTAATGATGGTTATTCTTTTTTTCGAGTTTTTGCATTTTCATTATTAGAATATTATATATTTAATGAAAGTAATGAAACGTTATTTCTTTTAAATGACTTTTTTAATTTAATTTATAAAGAAATTTCCAATTTTGAAAATATAATTAATTTTTTTAGAGAAATTCATTCTTCAATTGATGATTTAAAAAAAGCTTTTAATGATGAAAAATTAGGAATCGATAAAGCATTTATATTATATTTAAGAAAAATTATAAGTTTTAATATTAATATAGATATAAATGATTATTATGAAATTGATAAAAATATTCTTCAAATAATATGTGATATATTTGGAGTAAATTTATTTATAATTTATTTAGATGGAAATAAAGAACATATGACATTTAATAATATAAAAATTAAATCTAAAAATAATGAAAATATAACTTTTATAATAGGATATTTTTTTCATAGTTATCATTTAATATATTCAAATGAAGATTTTTGTATTCCTACAGAATTTCTTGATAAAAATATTAAAAAAGAAAGTTATATAATTAAAAATATAAAAAATATTCAATGTCCTTTATGTAATGAAAAAAATATTGAATTAGTTTTATTAACTTTATATAATAAAGTATTTTGCTATAATTGTTTAAATGAATATTGTTTAAATATATTAACAAATAGAGCAATTAATTTTTTTAATAATAATTTTACCAATTTAGAATATTACCTTCGAAATATTATAATAAAAAATGAAATTCAAATATCTTCAATTGAATATAATTTAATATATAATAAAAGTTTTATTGAAGAAATAATTTCTTATATGAAAAAAATGTGTTTTATTTGTAAAAAAAAATTTAATAAAGTAATAAAACTAAAATGTAAATGTCATTTTTGTCAAAAATGTTTAGAAAATTATATAAACAACGCAACAAATAATAAATTTTTAAATGAATATGAAATAAAATTATTACCAAAAATAAATTGTGTATGTAAATTACCTTTTAATATTATAGAAGCTTTACAATATTCAAAAAATATAAAATATAATGAAAAAGAAGAAAAAAAAGAAAAGAAAGAAGGAATTATAAAAATGATTTGTTGTATATGTGGTGAAAAAAATGATGATTTATTAATTTTGGAAGTTAAAGATGATATAGAACATAAAATATGTAAAGGATGCTTAATTCTTAAAAAAAATAAAATTGAAGATATTGGAAAATTTAATGATAATGAATATAAATTTTTATGTGTTATATGTGGTGATGAACATATTGTTAATTTAGAAAATAATATTACTAATGTTTCAAGGGAAACTCATCAATCAAATATTAATGAAAATAATTATGATTTGAAAAAAAAGAGAAAAGAAGAAGTTTCTTGTTCTGATAAATGTAATATAATGTAAAATTAAATTAATAAATCAATAAATAAATATGTAATTAAAATAATGTCTGAAAAAAATTAAAGTATAAAAAATGGGAAAAAAAATACCAAAAAAATGGCTTCCAAAAAAGAGATGATTCGTAAAATACATTTATTGAAATTAAAGATACTGTTATTAATTTTAATTTAAAAGATAGATATGATTTTTTAAATAGTATTATTATTTTTAAAACTTTAGATTCAATCATCAAACATAATATTGCAAAAAAAATGGAACCAATACCTTATAAAAAAGATGATATTATTATTAAAAAAGGAGATAAAAATAAT
>JAEEGK010014963.1_pt1 | contig 17277 bp, 15 predicted proteins | sample 8958771 | NCBI WGS metagenome assembly JAEEGK01 (sample SAMN16246547, study PRJNA631951) | gut metagenome | biome: gut microbiome; feature: rumen; material: SC-attached | host: Bos | place: Iran: Karaj | collected 2018-10
GTGGATGGAATCGCCGGGACGCCAAACGCCACGTTAACCGTACATATAACCCTTGATGCCGTCGCGTACTTCGTTGCCAGAGATGTCGAATTTACTCATAGAGAGCGACTGTCCGTCGTTGAGTTTCAGATAGTTGCACTCGCTGTTGCGTTTTGCGATGGCGAAATAAGCCTTGGGCTGCTTGCCAAAATCATATTTGCCGTCCGAATCGGTCTTGCCGGTGGCAATCAGTTGTTGCTGATAGCCATAGAGTTCCACCGTCGCACCGCCCACAGGCGCAGACGACTTCAAGTCGGTCACAAATATCTGCAACGAGCGGTCGTTGCCCTTTTTAGCAATCATTCCAAGGTTGGATGCCAAGATGTTTTGGCTCAGGAACTTATCGCTCTGATAATACATCTTGTAGCAGGGGTTGTCCTCGTTGCGCCAATTGTAGCCCGCACTGCTGTAATAGCCATTGTCGATGGACGCAAAATAGCCGTCGTAAGTATCGAAATCCTTAATGTCGATGTCCTTCTCCATCGAAACGTCGTCGCCGCCGTTGCAAGTGTCGCAATCAAACACCGCGTGGCTCTTGCGGAATGCAATATGGATGTTGTAGATGGAGCCCGGCTCGGTCTTCACGAGTTTGGAGAGTTCCAGGTAATAACGATTCCAAGCCGTAACTTCCTCGGATTCAGCGTCGGCGATGTGGATGGTCTTGCGGAATACGGGGATGCCGGTCTGTTGGAGATTGGAACCATTGTAATAATCGGAATAATCGCGGATGTAGCTGAGGATGTTTTTCTCCAAGACCTTGATGATGGTGACATCCACAGCCGTAAGGTTGACAGCCTCAAAGGGATACACAAGGCCGTCGTCGCCGTCGGGGAGAATCAATCCGGTCTTGACGCTGCGCACCTGCGGTTTCAAGAGTTCAAAGCTGATGTTGTACTCCTTGTCTTCGGCTATCTTGACACCAAGAACGTTTTGGATGCCCGTCGAAAGGAAGAGCTTGCCCTCGCCGTCCTGACGTTCGGGAGGAAATACATTGATGGTATTGCCAGAAACCTCAATCTTGCAGTTTTTGACCTCATTGTTGCCAGCCGCAACGCTCACGAGGCCGTTGAGGTTTTGATTTTCCTTCACGGGATCGGTGAAATCGATGCGGATATGCTGCGACGGAGCTTCAAAGACCTTGACGCTCGTCACGCCAAACTCATTGAGCGCGGGGATTGTAGCCACCTTCTCGCCCTTGGAATCGGAGCCGATGTACTTGCCCAAATAGCTGATATTGAGCTGCTGGGGCTTATCGACACGCTCGATGTCATCTATTGTAAATCCGAAAACCGTGCCTGTCTCGGCGTCGCGCCAGTTGATGGGAAGCTCCTTGCCGCCAATGGTAGCCTTCACCGACTTTTTGATATTTTCGAGCGACTCCTCGTCGGCGGTCTTCACCGTACCGGCAATCATCTGATGTTTGAGAGTCTGGCGGTCGGTGGTCACCTGCTCGTCGATAGTCACCTTCATATCCTGACGGATAATCGAGACCGGGAACACAAACTTCTTGTAATCGCCCGGCACGTCGGCTATCTTGCCGAGATTGAGGGCAAAGACGTAATCCTTGCCAGATGTGAAGGCGTCGTCGGGGGTGAACTCGATGGTCCTGTCGTCAACGAAAGCGCACTTGCCAGCTACTTTTGGGTACGCCCTGATGAGTTTGTCAGGGTTGGCATTGCGGTCGATGGACTCCGCGAGCTGACTATTTAAGACCACCTTGATGGTCTGCTTTTTGCTCACCGTGCCGTCGGTGTATGCCGACACATACGGCGCAAAACCCGGGTCGTTGCAATTGACCTTGGGCGCGTGGGCTACAATGGCTATGATGATGATGATTAGCGTCACCAAAGCCACAGCTCCAAGCAAGATTTTTTTCTTCATAATAGATTTGGTTTTTTATTGTTAATTATTAATGTGTGTTTATAATTCATTTCAAGCATCCCTCCAAGTCCTTGTACGGAATACTGGCTTTAATATATCCCACGGCGTATGGAGCCACTTCCTCGCATTCGTATCCAAACTCCAAGAAGTATCTGCTAATGAGAAAGTTGTCGGGAATATATGGGTCAAATTCGCTGAATATCAAATGGTTGTCCTGCAATTCCTGCAACGACGCACATTCATATTGGTCTGCTACATTGGCAACAATCAAATCGATGATTTTGCCCTCCGCCTCGGGTCTGATGAAGTCTTTCCACTTGATCACCGCGCCAGTCTTCGGGTCAAAATTCAACCACACAGACTTAGAAATGGGGCGCACGCCGCCCATAAATGAATCGTAACCTACTTGATAATTGATGATGCTGTCGCGCCCGAAGGTAACTTTGCTACTGGCGTCAAAAAACAGCTCCGCATCGTCGGATGGCAGGTCGATGTCGTTCTCCAAGAAAGCCTTAATGTAATGATTGGCAACGTCTTGCGCCTTTTTGGGCATATCCTTCGCCTTGCTGCCGCCGACACATTCTTTTGGGAACAGTCCACAATTCAAGATGGCGGCATTGATGGCATCAGCCACCGCCCCTCCCTTTGCATAATTCAGATAGACAGAGATTTGACACTTGACACCATCGGCATTCACCACCGTGGTATCCACCTTCGTTTCAGCAAAATCAACCTGCGCAACATTCTGGTTATCAGATTGCTGCGCCGCGTTACTTGTTGCATCGCTTGCCTTGTTGCTGCCGTTGCAGCCCACAATCGCGAAGACAGCAAGCGTTAATATGTAAAGTATTCTTTTCATTTGCGTTTTGGCGTATTTAACGCGGTAAAGATAGGTAAAAAAATGGAAAAAAGATGGAAAAAATGCAAAAAGTTTGTTGGAAAAGCTCTGTTATTTGAAGAACACCCATTTTTAGTATTTTTTTGCAAAAAAAGATGTGTTTAAATTTGGATGGTACAATTTTTATGTGTAATTTTGTGACGTTGGAACATTTAATATGTTTCGGCTAATCCGGTACTTTCCGAGGGGGAGTAAGACTTGACCGCCACTGCTCCAAATTGAAAACCAGCTGTTCCCGGGAATGGTTGGTTTTTTATTTGCCATATCGCATAGCAAACAAACATACAAAAGACTTTTCCATCGCATACGACCTGACAACAGAAAAAGTCTGTTTCCCCTTAAAAATCAACACTTCGGCAGCTTCTGGATTAATTTCAAAATATTTTTTGATATTCGCAGCTAATAAATGAGAATTATATTTGGTTGTCATATTTAATATAACGTGGTTAGTCTGTCCAATTGACTCCAAAAGTCGGTTGATGACAGATGTCTTTCCTTGGATTGTTTTGACATCATACATCCTATAAAAACCTTTGCGCACCAATATAAAATCCGCTGTCCTGATGTTTTTGGGATTTGGAAGGATATAAACACAATAGCCACGCTCTACTGCTCGTCTCGCAGCATTGAGCAACGCTTCAAAATCATCGTCCGTCTCACCCGCCGCCGAATAAATGTCAGTCTCTCCTGGCACAAGCACAAACTCCTTGCGCTGCGTTATCTTCCGCAATTGCTGTGTAAAATCCATTCCACGCAAAACGTGAAGTTTTGCAAGTTCGTATGTTATGCCGTCTGTATATTCTTTTTCACTCATCTTTATTAATTGTAATCCGCCCGCTAAATTATCAACTCCCACCAATTTTTCCAAAAAATTTTAACGTTTTTTTTGTACGTAATCAAATAAAGTTGTCTAATATTTTGTATAGCATAATTTACTTTTATCGCAAGGCTCAATAACTTATGCACCAAGCCTGATTCCAAAATCAAACTTTACAATTGGTAACTTCTCCCGCTAAATTATCGACTCCCTCCAATTTTAATATGCTTAACTTTAACTTTTTTTTACATTGATAATCAAGGTTATAACTAATTATTCCAAAAAAAATAACAAAAAATTTTGAGATTTAGAAAAACTTATTGTATATTTGTAGCGATAAAAGACATAAATTGAAAGAGCGTTTGCGTGAACTGACTTGATGAAAACTACCACAATTTCAGCATATAGTTGTCAGTTCAGCAAATGCTCACATCTGCATAAGGTGTGGGCATTCTTTGTAGTAACTATGAGGCTGTGGTAGGCCTTCATCAAACTATGGAGAAGTCTACACCTTTCTTTTTTTGTCACATTGTTAAACTCACAAACACCAACAATATGGCAAACAATGCTGAAAAAAACACAGGAAAGACTACCGAAAAAGATAATATTTTTTATAAATTTGACAATATAAAACGAATCGTTGGAAAAAAAGAACGAGCTCGTAGATTGTACTTAGATTATAACAAAAATTTCAGTACAAATGAACGAAAGGTAATTGATTCGTTCAGATTGGAATATGAGAAAAAACAGAAGGATATCACTGTTTTGGAGAATATGTCTGATAAAGACCAAAAAGCAATAGTCAAATTTATTCGTTGGTCAGATAGTTTGCCCAAAATGGGATTGTTGGGCATTCCATATAAGTGTTATCAAATAAAAAAATTGGTAAAATCTCTCTTTTCTATTGAAATTGACATTAAAGAGGAGGAAAGTCCAAAAGAATTCAATAAAACACCCGATATAAACATTAACCGCTATATCCAAGAACGTTGGAAGGATCAGAGAAACTATTTTGATCGAAAAGCGTCAATTTCGCAAAAAAAATATCGTTGTATTCATCGCTGGTTGATTGTCCTTAGTGCATTGTCAACATTAGTTATATCATTACACATAAATGGTATACTGGGTGTTTATTCTACCAAGGAAGAGAAATTGTATGAAATGTATAATGACAATTACAATAATCTTAAAGAACAATATACGAGCTTAGATGCGACAGTTCAAGCAGTTTTGGATTCACTTCCAAATCCATCTGAAATCAAGGATAAGAATACCGAGGCGTTAAAAGTATATAATAAAAAAGCCAATGATGTAATATCAAAACTTCACAAAGACGACACCGACAAAAATAGCAATTGGTTTTCGATTTGTTGGCACATATTTTTGGATTGGCTGTGTAGCGTTGGAAAATGGATTGTTGAAGTGTGGTGGCAATTTTGGTGGTGGGTTCAAAGTTGTGATATAGAGAAGGGAATTTGTGCCATTTGCTCTTTTGTTATTGTAATTTTAACTGGTTTTAATCGGTTAATGAATCATTATGAAGAATGGAAACGCAATCGAGAAAACTGTGAAAAACTTAATCGGGAACTCTATAATTATCATTATAACATTGGTGAATATAAGTTAAGAAAAGGTGAAGAAGAAAAGAAAAAAGAAAGCATATTCGTTGATCGTGTGGAAACCATTATTAACGATTATACGAAAGATATGCTTGATGAAAAATATAAATTTTCCAAACAGCAAATGGACGAACTCGAAAAAGAAAAAACAAAGGTGTAACCCGACCAAAATGGTACAGGAGGACAATCATAAAAACGTTGTGTACATCTCATACGCCCAAAACGATGTAAACAATCCCCACGTGGCGGATATAGTATGCCGTTTTGTCGAGTTGTTCAAGCAATTGAATATCAATTACAGAATTGACGTTGAAAACAACGACAATTCTGTTTATGATTTCATAAAACAATTCGAAAAGGCAAAAAACATCATCATCGTATTGAGCGACAAGTATTTCAGGTCTCGGAATTGTATGATTGAATGGTTGAATATTCAAGGGAACAACGAGAACAAACGAATTGTTTACATAAAATATGATGAAGAAAATATAGTCTTAGAAAACGGAGTTGTGCTAAGTCAAGGATTTGATTTAGACACCCCCGATTATGTCTCGTTATTAGAAAAAGTGTGGGAAGAAAAGAAGTCGAAATGGCACAACAAAACAGCAAAAGAACACTCGTCAGAAATCGAAAAACGAAATGCAAAAGACAACTTCTATCTTTCTGTGTTTCCAACGATTAACAACTTGATTAAGAATTCTGTATGTTACAAAACATCCGTTCTAAATGCTGAATTTGATGATGTAGAAAGCAATCAGCCAAACATCAAACAAATTATTTTTGCAATATCTTCATAAAACGGCGTTGATTCTTTTCATTTATTTTTGCAGATCACTCAAAAATACCTTACCTTTGCCCTCGCTATGAAAGAAACCGTTTATAACTTCGGATTGAACCTTGATTGGGAGATGCTGTCGCGGCTCAGGCTGTTGGACAGATTTGATTCCGCGTGGGAAACGTTGGAATCCAAGGATGCTATGCAACTGCAAGAGTTAAAGACCATTGCAACCATTAGGAGCATCGGATCTTCTACGCGCATCGAGGGTTCGCAGATGTCCAACGAGGAAGTGGAGAATTTGCTCAAAAACATCAAGATTTCCAAACTCGAAAGCCGTGACGCACAAGAAGTTGCGGGCTATTACGAGGCGTTGGAGATAATCTTCGACTCCTTTAATGAAATCCAAATCCGCGAAAACGACATCAAGAGCCTTCACAACATCCTCCTGAAACACAGCACGAAAGACCTTTGGCACAAGGGCGATTACAAACAGATGACCAACGCCGTGGAGGCCACAATGTCGGACGGCTCAAAAAAAATCATCTTTCAGACCACCGAGGCGGGAATCCCAACACAGGACGCAATGCGCTCGCTCATCAATTGGTACAACGCTGAAAACCAAGTGCATCCGCTCATAAAATGCGCCGCCTTTGTCTATGAATTTGTGAGCATACATCCGTTCCAAGACGGCAACGGCAGGATGAGCCGCCTATTGACCAACCTCCTTTTGCTCAAAAACGGATACCATTGGATTCAGTATGTTAGTCTTGAACACGAAATAGAAAGCCGTAAAGTGGAGTATTACAAAGTGTTGCGTATGTGTCAGGCGCAGCGACCAAACGAAGATATTTCGCTTTGGGTGGAGTTTTTCCTCGACTGCCTCCGCAGCATCCAAACGCTATTGAACGACAAGATAAGCCGCCATCCAAAACTTTCCTAATTTTTTAACGTTTTTTTGATACATAATCAAATAATTATCATTATCTTTGCGCCTTGAATAGTGTCCCAACGTATGGGACGGCAAATTGAAGTTAAATGAAAAACAAAACAATTAAAATCGCTGTCACACTGATAGTTGCGGCAACGCTGGCAAGTTGCAGCGGGTACAGCAAACTATTGAAGGGCAACGACTACGAACTCAAATATACAAAGGCATTCGAGTATTACGACGCCAAAAAGTACGACAAGGCTCTGCAACTTTTTGAGCAGGTGATGCCCGTATATAAAGGCCTCGACAAGGGCGAGAAGGTGATGTACTATTACACAATGTGCAATTACCTCGTCAAAGACTACTACTCGGCGGGCTACTATTTCAGGAAGTTTGCGCAGACATACCCACACAGCGAGTACAACGAACAGGCTATGTTCCTCGGCGCGTATTGCTACTACTTGGATTCGCCCAAGCCGTCGCTCGACCAGGAAAGCACCAATATGGCGATCAACGAGTTTGAAATCTTCCTCTCGAAATACCCCGAGACCCAGAAGAAAGACACCTGCAACCTTCTGCTCGACCAGCTGAGGCTCAAATTGCAGACCAAGTCATACGAAAACGCATATCTCTACTACAAGCTCGGATATTACAACGCGGCGGCCATCTCGCTGCGCAACAGCTTGGAAGACTACCCCGACAGCCCCTTCCGCGAAAACATCGTCTATCACATCGCCAAGTCGTCGTACCTCTACGCCGACAAGAGCGTCAACGAGAAGAAGGGCGAACGATTCGACGTGGCGCGCAAAGACCTCGCCGCATACATCGAGGAGTACCCTGCCGGCAAATACATCCGCGACGTCCAGAAGATGGCGGACGACACCCGAGCCAACTTGGAGATATACCCGTTATTAGCTAATTAAAACACAAAAAATCATAAACTATGGATTACAAGAAAAACAATGCTCCCACATCGGTAATCACCCGTGACACCGGTCTTCTCGAATCCAAGACCGGCAACATCTACGAGACCGTGGTAGTGGCATCCCGCCGCGCCAACCAAATCGGCACCGACCTCAAAAACGAACTCAACAAGAAGTTGGAGGAGTTTGCGTCGTACACCGACAACCTCGAAGAAATCTTTGAGAACCGCGAGCAGATAGAGATTTCCAAGTATTACGAGCGTCTCCCCAAGCCCACATTGATGGCATTGCAGGAGATAATGGAAGACAAACTCAACTTCCGCATCCCCTCCGACGAAGAAATCCAGCAGGCAGAGGAACTCGCCCGCGCACGCGAACGCGCAGAGCAGGAAGGCGCAATGGAGAAGGCCGCCCTCGCCAAGAAGGAAGCCGAAGGCAAATCTTTCGACGAAATCATCGCCGAATCCCACGACACCCCGCTCTCCGAAGCCGAACCCGACAAAAAGAAGGCAAAAAAGGAATCAAAACCCAAAGCTGCTAAAAAGGAATAACAATCTATGTTATCAGGCAAAAAAATACTCCTCGGCATCACCGGCGGCATCGCAGCCTACAAGAGCGCGTATCTTGTTAGGCTGTTGAAAAAAGCCGGTGCGGAGGTGCGTGTCCTGATGACAGACGCCGCCAAACAGTTTGTGCAGCCGTTGACATTCGCCACATTGACGGGCAACCCGGTATTCACCGAATTTTTCAACCCGGAAAACGGCGAGTGGCACAGCCACGTGAAGCTCTCGTTGTGGGCAGACCTGTATGTCGTTGCGCCCGCCACAGCCAATTCCATTGCGAAAATGGCGCACGGCATCGCCGACAATTTGCTCCTTACAACCTGCCTATCAGCACGTTGCCCGATAATGATAGCACCGGCGATGGATTTGGATATGTATTCCAATGTGGCGACGCAGCAAAACCTCTCTATCCTCCGCAGCCGTGGATTCTTGGTGGCGGAGGCGGGCGAAGGCGAGCTTGCAAGCGGTCTCTCGGGCAAAGGGCGTATGGCAGAGCCGGAGGAGATTTTTACGGAGGTCAACAACTACTTCAACGCCGCCCAAACCTTGTCGGGACGCAAAATCCTCATCACGGCGGGTCCCACACGCGAAAAGATAGATCCCGTGCGCTTCATCACCAACTATTCCACCGGCAAGATGGGATACGCCATCGCCGAAGAGTTGGCGCAGCGCGGCGCGGAAATTCTGCTCGTATCGGGTCCAGTACAAGTGACGGCGCACAATAAGCGCATCACCGTAATACCCGTGACCACCGCCGAGGAGATGTACCGTCAATGCGTGGCGCAGTTCCCAACCTGCGACGGCGCGATAATGTCGGCGGCGGTGGCAGACTTCACGCCCGAAACATCGTCAACCTCCAAAATCAAAAAGACCGGCGACCAAATGACCCTCCGCCTTGTTCCCACCAAAGACATCGCGGCTGAACTCGGCAAGATGAAAACCGCCAACCAAGTCTTTGCGGGATTTGCGTTGGAGACCGACGACGAAATGCAAAACGCACAGAAGAAGTTGCAGTCAAAAAACTTCGACTTCATCGTCCTCAATTCGCTCAAAGACAAGGGCGCGGGCTTCGGCTACGACACCAACAAGGTGACGATAGTATCGCGCACAAAAGGCGCAGTCAACTATGACCTGAAATCCAAGGCACTCGTAGCCAAGGACATAGCCGACCAAATCGAAGAAGAATTTTCACAAAAAGTCGTATGAAACTCCTCAGGAAGATTGCCATATTGAGTAGCATTGCGCTGCAAATGTTTTCTGCCGCCACAGCCGACGCGCAGGAACTCAACGCCCGTGTCAACATCAATTATAGCAGCCTTTCCAACACGCCGACGCCAGTATTCCAGGCGTTGCAGAAGGACGTCACGGCTTTCCTCAACGAACACCGCTGGACCAACCACACCTACGATGTCAACGAAAAAATCGAGTGCAACGTGATGATTACCATCACCGACTTCAACGGCGTGGACAAGTTCATAGGCACAATCCAAATCAACCAGAGCCGCCCGATTTATTACACATCTTATAATAGTCCGCTCCTGACCTTCAAGGAGAGCGACAACAAACTCGTGTTCAATTACCGCGAGGGCGAACCGTTGGAATACGTAGAAAACCACGCCACAAGCAACCTCGTGCAGGTGTTGGCGTATTATGCATATATAATTTTGGGTTATGACTACGACACATTCAGCCCGCTCGGCGGCAGCGAATATTTCAAGAAGGCGTTGCGCGTGGCACTCACATCGCAGAGCGCGGGTTTTGAAGGCTGGTCAGCCGCCGACAACAAGCAAAATTCGCGTTACAACCTCGTGGACGCGCTTCTCGACAAACGTTTTGAAAACCTCCGCCTCGGTCAATACCATTACCACCGCCTCGGACTCGACGCAATGCCCAAAGATCCCGACAACGCCCGCCGCAAAATGCTCGACGCCCTCAAATACATCCAACGTTCCGACCGCGCCAAGCCAAATTCTTTGGTCGTGTCCCTATTTTTCACCGCCAAATCCGACGAAATTGTCAACGTATTTTCGGCGTCGCCCGTACCCGAAAAGAACGAAGTGCTTCAAATTTTGCGTGAAGTGGACGTCGCCAATGCCACTAAGTATCAGAAGATTCAGTAGAGTAGGGGATACGCTATGGACCACAATGTCAACATCTATTTTGCGCCGCTGCAAGGCTTCACCGACTATGTGTACCGCAACGCATACGCGGAATGCTTTGGCGGTGTGGAGAAGTTTTTCACGCCGTTTTTGCGCGTGGAGGACGGCGAGGTCAGAAAAAAAGACGCTGTGGATTTGACGGCGACCGCTCCAACAATGCGTCCATCGCTCGTGCCGCAGATTATCGCCAGCAGCCGCGAGGAAGTTGACATCCTTTTACAATACGTTGTAAGCCAGGGTTTTGATTGTTGTGACATCAACTTCGGCTGCCCCTTCCCTCAGCAAACCGCCCGTATGCACGGCGCAGGCATTTTGGCGCATCCAGACAAGGTGCGCGAGGTTTTGGATGCCGCCGCAAAATATGAGGCAGACTTGAAGTTGTCGTTGAAGATGCGCCTCGGAAATGTTGACAAAAAAGAGTGTTTGGCTATAATTGATATTATCAACGATACGCCGCTCAGTTTTGTAACCATCCATCCGAGAATTGGCAAACAGATGTACAAAGGCAGCGTTGATTTGGAGGCGTTTGCGGATGTGGCGACAAAGCTGAAACATCCCGTAGTTTATAATGGTGATATTGTTGATAATGAGAGTTTTAGGCGCATTGCAACTATGTTTCCAAACCTAAATGCAGTGATGATTGGGCGCGGAATATTGTCCAATCCGTTTTTGCCCGAAAGCATCAAGACCGGCAATCAAATCTTCGACCGCAAGAAGTATCTGAATTTCATCAATTTACTTATCGAAGGTTATCAAAATCATTTCAACAATTCGGATTATATGACCCTCGACAAAATGAAGACATTTTGGGACTATCCCCTGCGCGGCGTTGACAAAAAAAGCGTCAAGGCTATACAGGAAGCGCGAACCCTGTCGGAATATGTGGCGATGGTGGCTGTGGGGGTGAATGGGGCAATGTAACGTGGTGCGGGCAATATGACGTAGAACGGAGCGTACACAAGGTACGCCCCTACGATACCATTATTTTCATATATTCGTCATAACTAATTGTCCGTCCGCCCATACTTGTCAAATGTGGCGTTTCAAATTGACAGTCTATCAACTTTACATCGTTGTCCATCAGGATTTTGCAGAGGTAGATTAACGCCATTTTGGAGGTGTTGGGCTCTAATGAAAACATACTCTCGCCGCAGAAGACGTGTTCGGTGAGCACGCCGTAGAGACCGCCGACAAGTTTTCCTTCTTGATTCCAAACCTCGACGCTCAGGCAACGTTCAAGTTCAAAGAGACGTTTGTAGGCTTTAATCATATCGGGACCGAGCCAAGCGTATTGCTCGTCGATGCGGCCATCCGCATTGGAACAATTTTCGATTACGGAATCAAATGCTTGGTTTACAGATATTTGGTACGTGCCTTTGTTGAACATTGTCCGCATAGAGTGGGAGATGTGCACCTCGTTTGGGAAGATAACAAACCGCTCCATCGGGCAGTACCATTGTATCTGCGATTTGCCTTTGAGACAGGGGTAATATTTGTCGAGCCGTTGCTTGAAGGCGTACCACGGGAATATCCCGTTGTGATACCCAAGCCACAGCCTCTCCGCCGACAGGTCGCCCCCCACAGCAAACCACCCGTCCTCCTCGCCATCACGCGGGTCAGGAAAACTTATATCGTTGTCGTCAAGTTGGTAAATCATTGATGTGTTTTTTATCTCGCTACAAAGTTACTGATAATTTGTAACTTATACAACAAAACAACACTGTTATTGGGGATGTTCTGACCAAAAACAACATTTTTATTGGGGATGTTTCGGGCAAAAACAACATTTTTATTGGGGATGTCGATAAAAAAAATCCACCCATAAAACCCGTTATTTTGGATTTTATGGGTGGATTTGATAGAAAGTCAGAGATTAACTACTTTGTTCCCAATGCGCTGTAAACGCAGTCAACTTGTTTAATAGAAGACCAATGATAATTTCCATATTTGTCAATGCAAAATCCTTGCACTAAAACAGTTGCTGACGTATAGTTTGAATAATAATACATAGTGCCTGATGACGTACTTTGAGAATTTTGCCAAGACCTAAGACAACCCTGTCCAACTGCCCCATTAGAATTAAAAAATGAAGCATCGCCTATAATGAATCCAGTCTCTGATGTAGATTCAACATTGGGATAAGACAACGTGAAACCGATTGTGTAACGGTAGTCGTAATTAGTTTGGTCATTGGCATCGTTTTCGTTGTTGTAATATCCAATGTATTTATGCTCTGATTTATTGAAACTTACATTATCTACCGAAGGAGTGTAATTAGTCACAATAGGAGCGTCAAGCACCTCAACATTGATTTCCTGTGTACGTTGGATAGGCTTAAAACCTACTGCACGAGCATTACCAATGAATACCAATTTTACTTCATCAGTTCCGTATTTGTTTAAATAATCTTCGACTTCATAATCTGCATAGTCAATTGCATATTGGAATAAAGCCCAATTATCCCCCTCATTATTAGGATTGTATTGTACATTGTCTATTTGAGTATTACCCATACAAGTTGTTTCCAGGAAAATAACATTTTCATCTTCCTGACCTTTCACATCACTGGTTTGGGGACGAACTGCCAAAAAACAATGTCCCGGCACTAATACCAGGGCTACATCAAGCCCTATTTTCCGATATATGGAAGCCAACAAACAACTACCGTCAACGCAGTTTGCTTGTTTTTCATTGTAGCATTGGTCAAAAAATCTTACGTACTGACTATATATTTTTGTACCATCTGACGATTCAACTACATTAGACGAAGTTGTTCCAATGCTACTATAAGCTGTTCCACGCATTGAAAAAAATTGCCATACCCACCACATCTGATTCAGAACATCATCTTTCGAACCCTGATTTCCAATGAACTGACGATTTTCGCCAAGCGCAAGACATTGCTTCAATATCTTATCTATGTTTGTTGTATTATCCTCATTGACATATATAGAGAACAAGGGTGTCAAATCAATACCACCTTCTTCTGTTCCAAACACTGCATAAACACATTCATTAATGCTGTGATAGTTAACTCGTTGATTGAACCTCTGAACAACTTTGCCATTAATTTCTAAAACGGCATTCTGGTTGAAAAAACCTGGGGTGCTTGCATTGACGAGGGCATCTTGCTTCCAATTAAGATCTGGTGAGTAATACTCATTCTTAATCATATCCGCAGTAACAGTCACCTCCACAATAGTCTGATTTATAAACTCATTGCCTTCAACGGAGAGTTTAATACGTGCACCTTCTGATTCTTTTGGAATAGAGATGCTTACACATTCTGGAATATCAGCGTATTGTTTGTTAATCAACTGCATATAAGTCCAACTTGGGAAAAATTCATCGCTGATATAATCCCACTCTACCTTCCAGTCTAGTTTAGTGAGATCAGTTTGAGTCTCGCCGCCATTGTTGGTGCCAGTATTGTCGCCATTGTTGGTGCCAGTATTGTCGCCATTGTTAGTGCCATTCTCATTCGTGGTCTTGCCATCATTGGGGGTGCTGCCACCATTGACGACTTCTGTTCCGCCATCATCATCGTCCTTGCTACAACCTTGGGAAAAGGTTGTGATGCCAAGCAATGCCAACAGCATAAAAATTAGATGTTTCCGTTTCATTTTGTTGGAATTGAAAAGTTTGTCTCTCTGCAAATCCCGAATCAGAAAGGAAATAGTTAACTTTCATTAGGCACATAAAAAAACGTGGGATTTTACTTGTTACTCGTCCCACGAATTGAGGCTCTGGCTTGCCCATCTTGTCAGAAACGAGCAACGCCGAAAGCCCACGTATTATGTAAATGTATCCATACGCATATCCGTATGGATACGATTTTACATATCCAATGGGCATCACCGCTGCTTTGTAATTGACAAGATTATGAAACGGCCAGATTCCAATTCGTCAAGAACAAAGCGTAAAGTAACGCCTTATTATATGTCTGTCCAATCCCGCCATCACCCTATGGCTTTTCTGCAAGGATTAACGCTACAAATATCTAAAAGTATTTTGAAAAAACAAAACTTTTTTCCATTTTTTTTGAGTGTTTGATTTTTTTTATAATTTTGGGACGTAAATAAAGATTTGCTTATGACAATTGCCGATAAGGAGACAAGAAAACAATATGACGAAACAAAGATGCAGGTGGAGCAATTGATTGCCGATGCCACGCGCTTGGGTATGCTCGAACCTGATATGGAAAACGAATATACTCTCAAAATCAGCGAGTTGAGCAAACTTATGGCTGATTATGAAGATGGATATTTGAAGATATTTCTATTAAAAGAACCGTCGTCTAAGAAGACAAACGATTATCATCGCATTTTCGATTATTCATACGCAGATGCAGTGTTGCAAATTTGATAGCAATTATCTAACTGCAACATACATCTGCCATTGAACAATTTTCCTTTTTTACTCTTCCACCGCAAGCCATTCGGTGATATTCTTCTCCGTGCTCGAAAAGTTGACGCCGATTTTGAAAATCTTCTTGCCGTCCATTTTGAAGCGGCCGGCGTAGTTTTTAAGGTCGATTTGGTTGAGGGCGGTCTGCGCGTCCTTATCTACCTTGAACTCAAAGATATAGACGTAATCATTGTTGATGAGGATGCTGTCGGCACGACCTTTGGAGAAGTGCGGCTCGGAGATTATAAACTCGCCTAATATGGTGAACAACAAATAGATGACATTCTGAAAATCGCGCTCCACCAATTTCGCGGAGTTGTCATTGGCGTATGGCAGGGTGCAGAACAATGCTTTGAGCCTTTCGATGACGCTCTCGATGTCGGCGTGGCGGAAGTCTTCCTTAAACTCGCTGTAATCCAATCCGTTTGGCTTTTGCGGCGAACAGTAAAACTCCTTGGCAAGCGACAAGAAGAAACTCAGTTCCACTTCGTGATTTGGGAAGCCGAGCATATAGGAGCGGAATTGTTTGTCGTATTCCTTGATGGTGAGGTAGCCGGTATAATACAAAAGCGGCACGAGGTCAGTCTTAAACTCGTCGTCCTTGTAATCTTTCAGTTCGTCCTTGCTATATACAACATCACGTTTGAGCGTCCTGATGTCGAAAGTAGAATTGTGAATACGCTTCATCAACACAGTGGGCGTGCCGGTCTGAAACCAATAATTCTGCAAGTCGCCCGCCTTGAACGCGCTAAAAAGGCTCACGGGGTTGAAAACCTTGGTGCCTCGCTCGTGGAAAAGGTAACTGTCGTACCATTTGATGAGTTCGGCGAGCATTTCGTCAAACGACACCTCCTCCTTGTCGGCAAATTTTTGGATGTCGTCAGTGAAATTATCCATCAGTTCCTTGTGCGTGATGCCGCAGATTGCCGAGTAATTCTCGTCCAACGAAAGGTCGTATGGTTGGTTGGCTCCCGAAAAAACGGATGTCTTTGCAAATTTGGTGACGCCCGTCATAAAGGCGAATCGGATATATTGGTCAGACGATTTCAGCACCGAGAAAAATCCACGGTAAATTGCTTTGTCAGTATCCAAATCCGTGCTGTTAATCAACGGGTTGTCGAATTCGTCAACGATGATTACGGTTCTTAGTCCGGTCTTGTTGTAGATGGCTTCCGAATCGTATTCAAAACGAAAAGAAAGTTTCTTGCCTTCCAACTCCGTTTCCGAGTTTAACACATCCTTGATTGTGTCAATTCTCTCTTGTATCAGGCTTTCATCAAATATGATTCCATTGCTTTCCTCATATTTTTTTAACGCCACACTAATTTTTGTAATCAGCGTCCAAGACCCGACAGTGTAGTTGCCGCTTACAAAATCAAGATATAGAATCGGATACTTCACCCAATCTTTCTCCCATTGGTAGATTTTGAGCCCCTCAAACAATTCCTTCTTGCCCTCGAAGTATGCGCGCAACGTATTGCACATCAGGCTTTTGCCAAACCTGCGTGGACGGGCGAGAAAATACGACGTCGCCGATGAATGTGTAAGACTATATACATATTCGGTCTTATCAACGTATATGGCATTGCCGAGCCTAAGTTTCTCAAAACTCTGCGTTCCCAATGGGAAACGGTCGAGTACCGGTTTTTCAATTATCTGATCCATAGCATCAATGTTTTTGGTTGCGACAATTATTTATAACACCCAAATCAACCCTTCTTCACAGTCAACTCCTTGCCGTCGAAATCTACCATTGCCTCGCCGCCTTTTTTGAGTTTGCCGAAGAGGATTTCGTGCATCAGGAGGGGCGTGAGGGACGAGTTGAGGACGCGGTCTATCTCACGTGCGCCGTATTGCGGGGAGAAGCCTTTGTCAAGCAACTCCTTGAAGGATGCATCGGTGAGATTGAGGGTTATGTTTTTGGCTTTCAGGCGGTCGGAGAGTTCGCCGAGTTTCTTTTGGAGGATGAGCGACGCCATTTGCTCGTTGATGTCGTTGAAAAGTACCGTCGCCGAAAGCCTGTTGATAAACTCCGGCTTGAAGGTCTTCTTGACCGCCGAGAGCATCGCGCTGCCCGCCGTGGCACCGTTGAAACCTACTGTCGCCTGATGCGCGTATTGTGCGCCCGCGTTGCTCGTCATAATGAGTATCACGTGGCGGAAGTCCGACTTCTGACCCTTGTTGTCGGTCAGGCTCGCGTAGTCCATTATTTGGCGCAAAATATTATAAATGTCCGAGTGCGCCTTCTCTATCTCGTCGAGGAGG
>JAEEGK010014964.1_pt1 | contig 17274 bp, 8 predicted proteins | sample 8958771 | NCBI WGS metagenome assembly JAEEGK01 (sample SAMN16246547, study PRJNA631951) | gut metagenome | biome: gut microbiome; feature: rumen; material: SC-attached | host: Bos | place: Iran: Karaj | collected 2018-10
ATTTCTGGATAATAGAATATATTCCTTTAGTATTAAAAATATCAGATGAAAAATATAAATTATATACATATTTAATAATAACAATTTCAGGTCCTTTAGGAGGTTTAATAACAAATATTTTCTTATCTGTTATTTTAGGTCAAAAAGGAAATATATATTCTCCTTTTTTAATGTTTTTAATATATGTTATTACTGTTTCTTCTGGAAATTCAATCACATATATTGAAAAAGATTATATTTTGTTTTTAATTGCTTGTATTATTTATTCAATGGGAGCTTCATCTGTTATTCCAATGATTCAAAGTATATGTTTTTCAAGTGTTTCCGCTTCTTTAAAAGGAATTTCTTTCACTTTATTTAATTTAATTATTCATTTATTTGGTGAAGTTCCTTCTTCTTATATTTATGGATTTTTACAAGAAAAATTCATTGAAGAAAATAAAAATAATACCAATATTAAAGAACAAAATATAGAAAAAAAAGCAATGAGTATAATGATGATGTATAGTATTTTTGGTGTTTTTTTTGCTTTTTTAACTTTTTGTTTTAGTTGTTGTAAATTTGATAAAAAACAAGAAAAAGAAATATTTAATGAAGATGAAATTGAAATGAAATATCAAGAAAATGAAAATAATGAAAATTCTAAAAGTAAATTCCATAAAAGAGATAAAAGTTTAGAATCTGATAAATTAGATGTTGTTTCTGAAAATGTAGAAAATATTGATAGCGAAATTGGTGAAGATAATTAAATAAATTTAAATAAATAAATAAAATTTAATTTATAATTTATTTAAAGATTAAGTTAAGTATTAATTTTATATTTGTATTTATTTTTTAAATAATATATTTTAATTTAAAATTTTATTTATTGTTTTAAATATGCAAAATCATAAGAAGATAAAAATACAAGAACATAATTGTGTTTGGAGCAAAATTAACAGGGTTTTAAAAAAGAAAAAATTTAAAGATGTTGATATTTTATATTATCAACAAAACATTGGTTTTAATATTATTGATAATAACATGTAAATTAATTAATTAATTTTATAGTCTTCTTGAACAAGAACTGAAAAGATGGATTCAAATTTATAATGAATACAAATCAAAAATGAAATTATATTATATACATTCTAAAAAATATCACCCACTTTTTAATTCAATAATTGATAAAATAACAAAAATAGAAAAAGTAAATAATATAATTTATTATATAGAAAGTTCAAATAAAAAAAGAAGATTTTATTGATGTTTTAGGAGAATATATTTTTAATAAGAGTGATGAATATGATTATAAAACTATAATAAAAATATTAAATTTTGGAGATATAATATTTAATGAAACAGATTTTGAAGAAATTTCATTTAATCCTTTTACAATGGTAATTGATGAAGAAAAAAATTTTGAAAATTATGAATATATGAAAAATGCTTTAAATCAAGAAAATAATTATTTTTCAGAACAAATAAAATATATTATTGAAATGTTAGATAAAATGACTGATTTGTGTGAAACACCTTCTTTTTTAGATATAGAAATGTTAAAAAATTTAGATTCTTTTTTTGACACATATTATCAAGATATTTTAGCGAATATAGAAAAATATTATATTGAATACAAAGACAATATTTTATAGAGTTTTTATAAATAAATAAATTAATTATTTCATAATATTAAGTTAAACTTAACAAAGGAAAATTAAATCTTTTAAATATTTATTTTTTTTTTTTTATATTAATAAATATTGATTTAATTAATATCATTATATTATAAAAATGTTATCTATTCCAGAAAAGAATGAAACAATTTATAATGTTATATTAAATGCAATTACAAAACAAGTGGGATATAGACTATTAATTGAATTCGGTTATTACAAATATCAAATCTTTCCAGAATTAAATGAAAATAAAGAACCAAAATTTGTTATTATGGCTTTTTCATCTCCGGATTTTAAAAAAATTTATGAATATTCAGGGAAAGAATTTATTAAAGAAGAATTTAAGAATTTTGAAATTGAAGAAAATATACAATTTGAAAAAGAAACATTTGACATTGGAATAAAAGTGAATATTGAAAAATTTAATGTATTAATTGACAAAAAGAAGAAAAAAGATGAAAAGAAAAAATTAACAGAAGAAGAAAAAAAGAAGAAAAAAGAAGAAGAAAAGCCATTAAGAGAAGAATTAAAAAAAATATCAAAAGAAGCAGCAGAAAAATTAAGTACATTTAGAATAAAATATTATTCTTCATTATTAGATAAAATGTTACTTGAAGTAAAAGAAGGTAAAAAATTAAAATCATTTGAGATAAACTTAAATTCAACAAATAAATTATATATATTACCATCATCAGATAGAATTCAATTAATATATGGAATTGATTTTACTCAATCAACAGATGTTTCATTAGCTTCAATTTTTTGTCAAGAACTAAAAGAAGCTAAAAGACATGTTAAAAATTGCATTGATGCTAAATGTTATGTTAAAAATGATGATAATATTCCAAATAGTATTATGAATCTTGCAAGAGTTGAAAATTTTTCTAATGGATTAGTTGTTTTTGATTTATATGTTAAAGATTATGAACAAATTAAAAAGAAATTAAGCTATTTTATCACTTTTAGAGAATATATTCAATTTCATATTCATTCTATTAAGACTTTTCTTCATATTAGAATGAATAAAAAAGGAAAAGAATTAGAACAAAAATTACTTACTTGTAGAATTGTTCCTGATGAATATTTAAAAAATCTTGAAGTCATTAATTTTTATACTAATTGGAATAAAAAAGAAGAAAATTTAAAGTTATTTGCAAAAGAATCTAAAAAAATTAATGTTTAAACATTATAATTATTAATTTAAAAAAAACGAAATAATTTTAAAAACTCTAAAAATTCTTAAATAAATATTTATTAATTTTTAAATAAATTCAATAAAACTATTTATTCAGTTTCTTCCATATTTTTATAATAAAGAGAATAAAATTTACTATTTTCATTTTTAATTAAATTTTCTGGAGAGTCAAACTCACAAATTTTTCCGTTTTCCATAACAACAATTTTATCACATTTCTTAACAGTATTTATTCTATGAGCAATAGTAATAACAGTACTATCTTTAAAAATTTTATCAACTGCATTAGTAATAACTTCTTCAGTTTTTTGATCAACAGAACTTGTTGCTTCATCTAAAATAATTATTTTACTTTTTCTTAAAATTGCTCTTGCAAAACAAACTAATTGTCTACAACCAAAACTCATATTATTCCCATATTCTTTTATTTCTGTATTTATTCCTTCATTATATGAATTATCATTCACATTATCTTTTTTCAACATTTCAAATAATTGAACTTGATTTAATACCTCCATAATTTCTTCTTCAGAATATAGATTCAAAGGATCTAAATTTGTTTTTAATGTTCCTTCCAATAAAAATGGTTCTTGAGGAACTATTGAAATTGATCTTCTTAATTGTTTAAGTGGAATTTTTGATATATCAACATCATCTATTTCAATTTTTCCTTTTAGTGCTTCAACTATTCTAAATAACGCTAAAGTTAATGATGATTTTCCGCTTCCAGTTCTACCGACAATACCTATTTTTTCTTTTGGATTTATTGTTAAATTAATATCTTCAAGAGCTAAATCACAGTTAGGTCTATATCTTAATGAAAAATCAGTAAATTTAATAGAACCTTTTTCAGGCCAATTTTCTTCGACTTTTACTTCATTTGTATCATATTGTTCAGGTTCAACTCTTGTGAATGTATCACAACGTTCTAATGAAACTAAACTTTTTTCTACTTTTGTACTTTGTTCTAATGTTTCTAATAATTGTTCAGAAAATTGGGAAGAATAGCCTAACATTAAACCAACAGCTTGTGCAGTATAAGAATCAATATTATAACAAGAAAATAAAATTACAAATGCTAAATATAAATGAGATAACATATCTAAATGAATACAACACCAATTATCTCCTCCATATTTATATAACATAACAGCTAAATGACCATCTAATCTATTATGGAATTTTTTTTTTGAAGGATCTTCTTCTTTGAATGTTCTTATTGTTGTTATTCCTAAAATAGTTTCTGAGAAAAGAGATACTGCTGGACTTCTACTTATACCATCTAATCTATTTAAATCTCTTGCTGAATTTATGAAATATTCGACTAATAAAGTTCCAAATATCATTAATATAGGTGCAACATATAATGAATAACTGTTATATAAATAACATACATATATTGCACTTAATAATCCTATGAAACTATTTAATATTGTATCAAATGTCCATATTATCAATTGAGAATGATCTAAATCAAATATTAATCTATTTAATATTTGACCTATTGGTACTATATCATGGAATAAATTTATAGGTGCTTTTAATAAAGATGTAACCATTCTTTCATGTAATACTTTTGTACTTCTGAAATTAGATCTTGCTATTAAAAATTCTTTTACAAATTGAATGAAAATTCCAAAAAAACCAATTTGACTATAAACCATAAAATGTGATAAATTACTCTTTGCTGCATCCTTATCTTTTTCAGCACCCTCAGTCCATTCACTAACATATATTTTACCTCTTACTTTTGTATATACATTTCCAACAGTTAAACCTATTAAAACTAAAAATAATAAATATCCTCCTTGAACTCTAAAGAATAAATCATATAATCTCCAAGTTATTCTTCCTCTAACATAATCTTCATCTCTTAATAATCTTCCGAAATTATCTTCTTTATTAATATGTTTTTTTTTTGAAATATTAGAAAGATTTTTATCAGGTTTATTCATTTTTTTATCATTTTTTTCTAATAAATCCTTAAATTCTTTTTCTTTCAATAACTCATTATATTTATCAAAATATTTAATTTTAAAATGGTCTAAGAATAAAATTCTATCCATAAATTCTAAATTTCTGGTATCATGAGTGATAAATAATCTAGTTTTATTAGGTAAACATGCAGAAATAGCTTGATGGAAAATTTCCATGGAAACAAAAGTATCAACTGAACTAATAGGATCATCAAATATATATATATCAGCTTCTTTATAAATTGCTCTTGCTAAAGCAATTCTTGCTCTTTGACCTCCAGAAATATTAGTTCCAGTGGAACCAACTTCAGTTAAATCACCGTGAAGTAAATTTTCAAAATCTTTATTTAATTGACATGCATTTACAACTTGAGTATATCTTTCTTTATTATATTCAGAGTAAAATAATATATTATCTCTTATTGTTCCATTCATTATCCATGGATCTTGACATGCATATGATATATTATCTGAACATATATAACATTCTACATCTGGTGATGAATCATTTATTAATTCTAAATTATTTAATATTGTATTCACTAAACATGTTTTCCCACTTCCAGTTTCTCCTAATACTCCTATTAATTCACCTTTTGGAATTGTTAAATTTAAATTTGATAAAAGGACATTATTATTTGATGGATTTTCATCGTCTTTTATACCAAAATCACAATTTCTAAATTGAATTGATATTTTATCTAAAGCAGTATTTGTTGGCTCATTTATTTTACTATAATTTTTTTTATTAATATTTTTAACATTTAAAAATCCTTGTACACGATTCATTGAAATTAAACAACTATATAAATTGGTAATAAATTGAGGAATATCAACTAATGGAGTTGCAATTTGTTCAACTAATTCAATAGAAGTAAATAAATCTGCAATTTCCATTGCTCCATAAACAAATGTATAACCTCCAATAGAAGCCATACTAATTAATAAAGGTATATTTGAATTAACAAAAGTTCTTACAGCAGTTAAATTTAAAATTGTACTTATATTCTTTAATTCATCTTTTCTTTTCACATCAATTCCTTCATTAAATTCATCTTCCCAACCAAATAATTTTAATACTTTTAATATATGGAATGTATGAGTTGTTAAACGCATTCTTTTATCTTTTTTACTTAACATTATTTTAGTATTTACTAAGAATTTTCTTTGAATATACCAAATTACAACAATTAAAGCAACTAAAACAATAAAACCAAAAATAAAGCTTTTTCCAAAAAATTTAAATAGCATATATAGAGAAACAGCAAAATTAAAAGGAACATTAAATATTTGAGGGACTGAAGTAAATAAGAAATTCAAAGTATCAGCATCAACTTGAATGAAATTTAATATTTCACCTTCAGAAATTTGATTTTTAATAAAAATAGAAGTTTTCATTAATTTATCATAAATTAAAGCAGTGACTTGATTAGCACATTTAACACCTAAAACTTGGGCAATAAATTTTTCTTGATGATGAGCGAAAGTTTTACTAATTTTAATGAATAAAAATGCTGAAGCAGCAACATATAAAGGAAAAGTAGGTTTTGCTTCATTATCAGGATTATGATGATATTTAAAATGTAAAATTAATTCTCTAAAAAAGTAAATTTGGGAATATTTCAATAAATTAATAAGTAAATTTACAACAGTTAAAACAATCATATAAAATAAATTTGTTAATAAAATTGTAATGAAGAAAGATCCTTGTTTATTACTATAATATCCCTTTTTTTCATTTGTTCCATACCAATTAGTATATAATGGTTTAATTAATGAAGATGCTTGATCAGCTTCATTTAAACCTTCTAAATCTTTTATTTGAATTGAATTTTTATTTGCTGTTTGCATTGCGTGATGTGTCCATGCAAAAAAAGTTTTTCCTAAAAGATTTGAACTATAATAAGTATTTAATTTTTGGTCTGTTTCTTTTGGAGTTAAAATTGGATCTTTTGAATCCTTTTCTTTCATGTTTTTAAGTTCTGTTAAAGGTTCATTTAAGTCATTATCTTTTTCTCTCATTTTATATTTTTTATTTTTTATTTTCCTTTATTTATATTATCATAGATTTCTTATTTTTTTTTCAAAATGTTGTTTGGATTATTTATTTTTATATTATTGTGTCATAACAGGAAATGATAATTCTTTTTTTTTTGGGATGTTAATTATATTATATTAATATCATTTTAAAAATGTATAATAAAAATAATTAACAAAGTTAACTAATTTTTTTCAAATTTTTGTTTTTATTCTTATTTATTTTGTTTAAATGAAATAAATTAAAATTTTAGATTTATTAATTAATTATTATGGATGAAAATGAAGAAGATTTTATTAATAATGAAACAAATAATAGTATGTTAACAGATAAAGATAAAAATAAATATAATGTTAATATTGTTTATACTTATGATTTATCTGATAATTCTTTTAAACCAGAAAATCAAAATGAAAATGAATTAAATCAGTTAAATGATGAACAAAATAATTATATTGGAAAACAAATAATTAAGATTAATACTTCATTAAAAACATTAACAACTTATATTCCATTTTGTTTTTTATCCTTTAGACTTTCTATTTATTTATTTTGCATTATTGTATTTATAATTTTTGGATATTTATCTATTATGTTTTGTGCTCTTTGTCTTTTTAATCCTATAATAGTAATTATGATTATTTGGTTTATGTTTATAAATGGAGTTGCTATTTTTAAATTTGTTCATAATCAATTTAAAGAAAAGATTAAATTAAAGAAATTACAATTAATTTTTGAATATGAAAACAAACACAAAGCAAAAAATTTGAAAATTGTTTGGAGCTATGGAAGAGATGGAACTTGGATAGAAGTTAAAGCTATGAATAAAAACAAAGAAATAATAATTAATTAAATTAATATAAATTATAAGTTAATTGAAATTTAATTTTTACAATTTTAATTAAAACCTTCATTAAAAAAATTAAAATGTTCAATAAATAATTAATAAAAAATAATAATTAAATTTTCTTTTACAAAATATATCTAAAAAAAATTAAAAAAAAATCCAAAAATTAAAAAAAATGGGAGCAACCTTATCAAATGATTCTCGTTCAGATATTCGTAGTGATCAGATAAAATTAAAAGAGTTAAATCCTTCAGCAATAGCAAAATTAAAGCAGACATTTCAAAAAGGTTCATCAGTAAACTTAGATAAAAGACAAGCAATGTCAATATTAAACATATCTCAACGTGAAACCGACATTCTTTTCGATTACTTTGATATGGATGGAAATGGTCAAATTGACTCATATGAATTAACTTGTGCAATCGCAATGCTTGTTCACTCTTCTATTGATTTAAGAGCTGAATTTCTTTTCAAATTATATGATTTTGATCAAAATAATTTTTTGTCAAGAGATGAATTAATTCATTTAGTTCGAGCAATGATTATTTCAAAAGGAAGACCTGTTATTGCTTCTGATGTTGAAAGTAAAACTGATGATTTTTTAAGGACTGCTGATTTAGATATGGATAAAAAAATTTCTTTGAAAGAATTTCAATCTTATGCTGCGAAAAATAGAGAAGTTTTTTCTATTTTAGATGCTTATTCTCCTCTTTTAACTAATAATCCAATTGGTGCTTCTTCAAGTTCAAAAGGGAAAGAAGGTAAAAATTCACGAAGTAAAAGAGAGAAAAAAAATGAGGATGATGAAAATGAAGTTGTTGATAAAGATGATGAAGGAGGTGATGAAGAGGGTGGTGATTTCGAAGAAGAAGATACTGGTGAAGGTGATGAAGGAATGGACCCTGATTTACTTGCTGAATTAAATAAAGAAAAAGAAGCAAATTTTAGAACTGAAGAACAAGAAGAAAGAAAAAAAGGAGTTGATTTTGGAAATGGTTTTGTAGTAGAAGAAGCACAAGAAGGTGATGAATTTGGTGCTTTGAAACCATGGTTAACTGCTGTTGTAAATACTGTACCTTCAAATTATAAACCTTCAAAATTAGATGGTACAACACCAGATGCAAATTTAGATTTAGAATTTGTACATGGATATAGATGTCATGATACAAGAAATAATTTGAGATATACCGCAAACGGTGATTTTGTTTATCATACAGCTGCTGTAGGTATAGTATATAATAAAGAAGAACATAAACAGAAATTTCTAATTGAGCATTTTGATGATATTACAGCATTAGCTATTCATCCAAATAAAAAAATAGTAGCTACAGGAGAAATTGGACCTTATCCACTTATTAGTATTTGGGATACTGAAACATGTCAAGCTTTAGTAAGAATTAGAGAACCGTTACAAAAAGGAATTAATCACTTAGCTTTTAGTACTGATGGTAAATACCTTGTAGCAACTGCTGCTGATGATGATCATAATGTAGCTGTTTTTGAATGGGAGAAAGGAAAAGCAGAAGATTTATCTCAAATCACTGATCATAGATTAAGAATGAAAAAAGGGCAACCACAATTTAAAGGACCTGTTGTTGGAACATGTAAAGGAGGAAGAGCTAATATTTTAGGAGTTTGCTTTAATAAAACAGGGGATACTTTGGCTTGTGCGTGTGTTAAGGAAGTTAATATTATTAAAATTACTCCTGGGAAAATGAGAAAAACTAAATGTTCTGGATTAAGAGGTGCGAATTTAACTTCAATCATGTGTTGTGGATATCTGAAAAATACTTTATTATGTGGTTCTTTGAAAGGGAAATTATTATTATTTGCAGGGACTAATTTTACAAAAGAGCTTAAAGCTCATTCTTCATCTTTAAATAGTATTTGGATAAGAGAAAATGATTTAGGTTTTTTAACTGGTGGTAATGATGGTGTCATTTTAACTTGGGATTCTAAATATCAAATAACAAATAGAGTATCAATAGTAAAACCAGAAGTACAATCATTATGTCCTAGAATAAGGAGTTTATGTGAAGATTCAGATGGGAATTTATTAGTAGGTTTAAGAGGAGGAGAAATTTTAGAAGTTTCAAATGGAACTCCAAAAGTTTATCTTCGTGGTCATTGGGATAAAGAATTATGGGGTCTTTGTGTTCATCCTTCAAAAGACCAATATTATACTGTTGGAGAAGATAAATTACTTGGAGTATGGGATGTTCAAACAAGAGAGTTAGTTCAATATTGTGTATTAGAAGAACCAGCAACTTCAATAGATATATCTCCAAACGGTAAGGAATTAGCAATAGGATGTGAGAGTGGTAATTTATATATTTATGATGCTGTTGCTTTAAAGAAAAAATATATGAAAACTGAAAATGTTAGAAAACATATAGAAGATTTAAAATACTCTCCTGATGGTTCCCTTTTAGCAGTAGGAGGATTAGATAAAGACACTGATGGTTTCTCACATATTTTTATATATGATTGTACTAAAAAATATAAAAGATTACGAAAATGTAAAGGACATACATCACGTATAACTCATATAGATTGGAGTGAAGATGGTGAGTATTTACAATCTAACAGTACGTCATATGAATTATTATTCCATTCAGCAGAAACAGGAGTTCAAATAGTAAATATAAGTTCTCTTCGTGATGTAGATTGGCATACATGGACTTGTGTTCTCGGTTGGCCAGTTCAAGGAATTTGGCCTCCTTTTGCAGCTGGAGATGATGTAAATGCATGTGATGTAGATAAAACTAAGAGAGTTATTGTAACCAGTGATGATTACAGTAAAGTAAAATTATTCAGGTATCCATCTCCAGTAGAAAAAGCAGCTTATAACCAATATAATGGTCATTCTTCTCATGTTACTTGTGTTAGATTCACTTCAAATAATAAGCATGTTATTTCTACAGGAGGTAATGATAAAGCAATTTTTCAATTTAAATTCGCATTTGATAATGAAGGTAATGAAAATGAAGAAGTAGAATATGAAGAAGAAGGTGAAGAAGAAGAAGAATTAGATGAAAAAGATGAATATTATGACTATAAAGTTGAAGAAGCACCTGAAGGAGATGAAGCAGGAGCAAGCAAAGCATGGATAGGAGAAATGCAACATTCATCACCTAAAATTAAAATTACTAAAGCAATGGGAAAAGCTCCTCCTCAAAATATAAGGAAATTAAATTATGTTTTTGGTTATCGTGCATTTGATTCTAGAAATAATATAAAGTATATTGGTGATGGAAATAGTATAGTTTATACAACAGCAGCATTAGGAATTGTTTTAAATAAGAAAAATTTAAAGCAGAAATATTTTATTTATCATAATGAAGATATTGTATCTTTAGATTTACATCCTAATTTAAGAACAGTAGCAACAGGCCAAATGGCAGCTAAAGGAGAAGCAAGAGCAATAAATCTTTTTGTTTGGGATAGTTCTGATTTACCGGATGAAACGAACGTAGAATGGAATGAAAGACAAAATATACCTAAAGGAGTAAGTAATTTAAAAGGTAGATTACTTAGAGCTATAAGAATATTGAAATTTTCACCTGATGGTAATAAATTAGTAGGTAATGGTGAAGATGATAATAATTCAATTGCAGTTTTTGACACTTCTAATGTTAATAAACCTGTCTTTGTTGGTTTAGTTAAAGTTGATCAATCTCGTGTTTTGGATATTGCTTGGATTAATAATGATGAATTTGTTAGTGTAGGTTCAAAACATATTAAATTTTTTAAAATAAATGGAAGAAATATAAAAGGAACAAAAGGAAATTTCGGTAAAGTTAAAAATGAATCTTTAGTAAGTGTCGTTTGTGCTTTTGGAAAAGTATTTACAGGAGGATTAAAAGGAAATATTATAAAATGGGAAAGTGGAACTGCATCAACGAGTAAAAATATATGTAAAAATGGTCCAGTTTATGTTTTACAATATAATGCTAGATTAAAACTACTTTTCAGTGGTGGTTATGATGGAATTATAATAGCTTTTGATTCAGCTAAATTAAACGAAGCATATCGTATTGATATACAAAAAATAACTAAATCACAAACTGAATGTGGAATAAGAGCAATTGACATTAATGATAAAGATGAAATGGTAGTTGGAACAAAAGGAGGTGAAATAGTAGAAATTTCATTGACAACAAAACAAATGATAAAATCACTTATGAAATCACATTACTTAAAAGAATTATGGGCTCTAACAGTAAATCCAACGAATAGTTTAGAAGTAGCTACAGGAGGAGGTGATCAAACTCTTCGTATATGGGATATTAAAAAACATACTCAAAAAAGCATTTTATTCTTCCCTGAAGATTTCAGAGCAATTGATTGGTCAAGTGATGGAAAATTTATAGTAATTGGAACTATGCCAGGTTTAATTTATTATGTCGATGTTAAAACAATGAAATCTTCAACTGCATTTAAATCTATTTTCTATAAAGAAAACCAAAAAAAAGAAGATAAAGATAAATGGATACAAGAATTAAAAATATCGCCAAATGCAGAATATGTGGCTTTTGGCTCACATTGTGGATTAGGAAATACATTTAGTAAAATTCAAGTGCTTCAAGTGACTGGAAATTCTAAAAATCCATTAAAAGCATATTTAATAATAGATCCAAAAATAACAAGTGCATTAACTCATCTTGATTGGGCTGAAGATAATGATAGAATAGTATGTAATTCATTAGCTTTTGAATTAAAATATGTTTCATTAGGAGCTAAAAAAGTAATAAGATCTTCCAGTTGTGTATATGAAGATGGAATGTGGCATACATGGACTTGTCTTTTTGGTTTTCCTGTACAAGGTATTTGGGAACCAGCAACAACTAATTATAGTGTTAATTATACTTGTATGAATTCTACTTATAAAGTCATTGCTACAGGAGATGATTTCAGTAAAGTCAAATTATTTAAAAGTCCTTGTGTTGTGGAACATGCTGATTATAAAGCTTATGGTGGTCATTCTAGTCATATTCCTAAAGTGAGATTTACTCCTAACGATAAGTATTTAATATCTGTTGGTGGAAATGATAAAAGTGTATTTATTTGGGAAACTGATTTTGGACAAGGAGGAGAGGAAGAAGAAGGAGAAGGAGAAGGAGAAGGAGAAGAAGACAATGAACCTGAAGATGAAGAAGAAGAACCAGCACCTCCAAAAAAGAAGTCTCAAACTCAAAGTAACAAAAAAAAAAGACCTCAACCTATAGAAGAAGAAGAAGATGAAGAAGAAGAACCAAAACCTCCAAAGAAGAAGTCTCAAACCCAAAATAAGAAAAAGAGAAGACCTCAACCTGAAGAAGAGGATGAGGAACCTGAACCTGAACCTGAACCAGAAGAAGAGGATGAACCAGCTCCACCAAAAAAGAAAGGAAAAAAGAAAAAAACTAAACAAATTGAAGAAGATCCTGAACCTGAACCTGAACCAGAAGAAGAAGAAGAACCAGCTCCACCAAAAAAGAAAGGTAGAAAGAAAAAAACTAAACAAATTGAAGAAGATCCTGAACCTGAACCAGAAGAAGAAGAAGAACCAGCTCCACCAAAAAAGAAAGGAAGAAAGAAAGCAGAAATGGTTAATGTTGAGGAAAATGAAAATGATGATGAACCTGAAGAGGAACCAAAACCCTCTTCCAAAAATAAAAAACGTCATAATGAAGATGAAACAATAAAAACAAATAAAAATAATGTTTTCAATGAAGATTTATATGATGATATAGGAACTCAATCAGTAAATCCAAATGCTCAATTTCAATCTTGGAAACAATCATCTTTAGTTCCAGATAATATAGAAGCACCAAATACTGAAAAACCAAATATAAATCTAGTATTAAATCATGTTTTTGGATATAGAACAAAAGATACAAGAAATAATGTTCAATATTTAAATGAAAATACAATAATATATCATGGGGGAAAATTAGGAATAGTACAAAATCTTTCAACAGGAGAACAGAAATTTTTCTCAAATCATAAAGAAGAAATATTAGCTTTAGCAGTAAATAATGATAAAGATTTAATTGTTACTGCAGAAGCACCAAATAAAACAAATAAATCTCAAATTATTTTTTGGGAACCGAATACTTTAAATATAAATCATCATGTGGAAGTTCTTTTAAATGGTATTATGTGTATTGCAATTTCACCAAGTTCATCTCAAGTTGTTGCTGTTGGATTAGATGATAAACATACTTTAATATTAATTAATGTTAATGAAGAAAATATAGTTACCCAAGTAGAAAATGGAAAAAAAAAAACATTATCTTGTATTTTTGGAAGTGAAAATGAATTTGTTACTGTTGGAGTAAAACAATATAAATATTGGACTATTAAAAATGGAAATGAATTAATTGCAAAAGAAGGAGTATTTGGAGAACAATCTGATAAAAAATTAGGAATTGTAAATAAATTTAATGATTTATTTGTCACTGGTTCATCAACAGGTGAAATTGGATTATGGGAAAAAAATATTTTTAAAATGGGAAAAAAAGTACATTCTCAAGCAGTTGATACTATATTCACTAATGATAAAGTTATTATCAGCGGTGAAAGAAATATGTCTCTGGCTGTTATGGATAAAGATTTAACTCTTTTAAGAAAAATTCAACTTGATTTGTCTTCAATTGGTTCTATTAACCCAATTCCTAAAAGTATTGATATGTTTGGTAATAATAATACTAAAATATTAATTGGAACTTTGGCTGGAGAAATATTTGAATTACATTTCGAACCTGATTATTTGTCTGGAGAAATGATTCCTAAATTTTATAATAATTCTCATTTTGTTGCTTCATCAAATGAAATTAATGAAATTACTTCAATATTATATTGGAAAAGTAAAAATTTAATGATTACTACTGGAAATGATTGTACAATTCGTTTTTGGAATATTGACCAAAATAAACAAGAAAATTATTTAAAATTACAAAATGAAATTGATAATTCAGAAAAATTAAATCCAACAGCATCAGATTTATCTCCAAATGAAGAAGTATTAATAGTAGGATTTTCATCAGGAAACATAACAACATATAAAACAAAAGATTTTTCAGTATCAAATAATATGCAATTTAGACAAAAGCCAATTTCAATAATAAAATATTCTCCAGATGGTCATTTAATAGCAGCAGGTTCAATAAGTGAAACAGGTAAATTTACTTTAGATATAATAAATAACTTATCTCATTCACTTGTTCATAGTTTTGAAGATCAGCAAGATTTAATTACAAGAATAGATTGGTCACAAGATTCACAATATATCTCATGTTCATCTCAAAATGAAGAAGTTGAAATATATAATGTTAAAAAGAAAGTTAAATTAGATAAAACTGATGTAGTTAAAAATGAAGAATGGAATACTTGGACTCAAAATTTTGGATGGCCTTTATCAGGTTATTATAACTCAGGAGGATCTAAAATAATTGCTTGCGAAAGATATGAAAAAACTATGAAAGGAGATAAAATTATTGCCATTGGAAATGAAAATGGGGAAGTTAGGATTTATAAATATCCTATTTTAGGTGAACAACAACAATTTTCCATAGGTGATATTAATCATGCTGATAAAGTTTCTAATGTTAAATTTGCTTTAACTAATAGTGGGGAAAAAGGAATTTTGTTTACTAGCGGAAATGATGGTTGTCTTTATAAATGGGATTTACAATAATCTTTTAAGGTTTTTTGATATTTTAAAAATATTATTATTTTTTTTATTATTTTAAATCTGATTCAGTTTAAATTTTTTAAAATAAATTATATATTGATATATTTTAAAAATTTAATGGTAATGTTTCCTTGTGATTTTCATAAAAATATTATATATTTAATTATTTTAAAAGAAAATAAATTAAAATTAAATTCTTTTTAATCAATGATTAAATTGATTAAACATTGGATTTTCGATATTATTAATATTTGTGCTATTATTATTTTGATTAAAAATTTGATTTTCTAAAGGATTTAAATTAGGATTTTGATTGGGACTTTCATTTTGGTTTCTATTTGATTGTTGATTCATTGGTTTATAAACATTAATTTGATTAGGATTACCCATATAATATTTACCATTCATCAAACCTCTTTGAAATTCATTAATTTGATTGTGATATTCAACTTCCTTATAAAATTGCCCAATATATTGATATAAAACATCTAAAGATTTTTTTTGTAAATCATTACATAATTGCATTGTCCAAATTTGTTTTTGTAATTCATCCATTCCTTTTTGATTATTATTGTTTTTATCTTTGTCATTATTTATGTTTAAATTTAGAGGTTGATTATTTAAATTATTTATGTTTAACATTGGGTTATCTAATAATAAATTAGTTGAAAGCATTGGATCTAAAAAATTATTATTTTGATGTTCTTGATTATTTTGATGAGTTGGATTTAATAAAAAATCTAAATCATTTTTGTTACTATTTGGAATAAAATTTTGAGGTTTTTGAGGTTCAAACATTTTTCCAAAAATATTATTCTGATTCATATTGTTATCTAAATTCAAATTTAGCAATTTTTGAAAATCATTTGGTTGTGTATTTAAAATGTTTAAATTATTTGTCATATTATTTGATGAAGAAGAAATATTAGTTTGGTAACATTGAGGTATTTGATTATTATTAAACTGGTTATTCATTGGAAATTGTTTTGATTGTTGATTAATTTTATTTATATTATCAATATCTTGTGGGATTGGGAATTTCATCTTGGAAAGATCATCCATTTTAATTAAATTATTGAATATTAATATGATAAATATCAAAAATTTTAATTTTTTATATAAAAAATGAGTAAATTATTTTTGAAAAATACAAAAAATTAAAAAATTATAAATGAACACAAAAAGTGTTAACATAATGAGATACAAATAAATAAAAAAGAAGTATAGTTTTACAGTATACAACTTGAAAATTTAATGCCAAATGTGAACAATAATAGGAGTATATTTTAAAAATAAATTGATAAATTAATTAATATTTATACATTATATAATCTAACATAATAAGTAATAATTTTTTTACATATTGGGCATATATCATTTTTAATAAGAGAACTACAATATACACAACAATATTTATGTTTACAATATTGAAAAACAATATTAATTTTATTTTCATTACATAAATTACATATAGTATCACTTATTTCTTTTTCTTCTTTTTTTTTCGATGAATTTTCTTTTTCTTCATTTTTCTTTAAATTAAAATAATATTCTCTTTCATCAATATAAGCAGAATTTTCATATTTAATAAATTTTTTCATTGATTTTTTTTTTTGTAATTGTTCTTGTTGATTTATATGTTTCAACATTGAAATTTTTGTTCTGTTTAATTGATTAATAATATAATGTCTATCAAAAGTTGGAATTTTTTTTCCAAAAGTATTATGAAATATTTCTTCTGTATATTGTAAATCTAAAATTTCTTTTATTAATGTTTCTTTCATATTAATTAAAAATTTTGGTATAATATATTTTTGAAACATTTTTTTTTTTTTAAATTTAATAAAATCAGGAGTATTTTTATTAGAAATATTTTTAGCAT
>JAEEGK010014965.1_pt1 | contig 17274 bp, 3 predicted proteins | sample 8958771 | NCBI WGS metagenome assembly JAEEGK01 (sample SAMN16246547, study PRJNA631951) | gut metagenome | biome: gut microbiome; feature: rumen; material: SC-attached | host: Bos | place: Iran: Karaj | collected 2018-10
AATTAGCTTCTTATTCTTTTGATTTAATAAGTTTAAAAAATAAAATATTTATAAAATAATATAAGGATATATTTTACATCAGATGATTTTTATTTAGCTTTTATTTGTGAATAATTTATTATTTATAAAAATATATTCAATTATATTATTTGATTACTTTTAATATTGTTTAAATCCACAAAAAAATAAAAAAGTATATATTATTTTTAAAAATAAAATAAATTAATTAATCATTTAATAATTAAAGAACATTTTATAAAATTTTAAAAGAAAACAAATGTAAATAAATGTTGTAACTTTAAATGAATAAACAAAATAAATTTTAGAATAAATAATAACGATTAAGATAAATTTAACAAGAAGATTATGAAACTTAATCAATTGAAGAAAATAAAAATAATGATAATTCTGTAATTTGAAAAAAATTAAGAATTCAATTAATCTTTTTGATAATAAAGACAGGGAACATATTTTTTGAAGTAAACTTTCTGAAAAATTCTTTATGATATGAAATAAATTGATGATGAAATTGAGATAATATAACCTTCATTTATTTATTTTTTTTAATCATTTAATGATGAATTTTAAATATAGTAGAAAAAAAGATAATCTTTCATTTTTTTTAATTGAAAAATAATTTATCATTAAGTGGAGTTAATAAATTTAATTGACTCACTTGAATTATTGAAGATAAGACATAATTTTAATATTTTGCTGTATTTTTCTAATTTTTAAATAGATATAAAAATTAAACAAATTAACAGAAATTTTAAAAAAGCTATTAAAATATAAATTAATTATGTTATAAAATAGTGATATATTTAACATATTTAAATAGGATACTTGAGAAATATCACTTTTGTAACCTATAGATTATAAGCTTCAAAACTTTATTTTAAAATAAACATATTTATATTATTTGATTTTCAATTCAAAAAAAGGTCTGAAAATTAATTTGATAAATATTAAAAGATTTATAATTAATAATATAATAGTGACAAGTTAATATATACAAAGATTTATCTAATTCATTTTATTTTTTATTCACATATTTATTTTTCAAATATTAAAATATTGTGATAATGTTAAATTGAAAATTAATATAATTATTATGAAGTATTATAATATTAATTTAAGAATTAAATTTAATTTTTTCAAAGTATTAAATTGAAACAAAAAGTTAAAAAACAAATCAAAATAAATAAAATATTTAATTTTTTTTCTGACTATGTTATTATATTTTATTTTATATATAAAATAATATCATAATTATATAATTATAATCAAATTTTTGGAATTATTAAAATCAAAAAAAATTAAAAAATAAACCAAATAAACGAATTCTTTTATTGTTCTAAATTTTTTCTTATATTAAAATCATTATTATTATCATTATTTCTAAGCATTTCTATTTTTTTAATCAACTTGGCATTTTCAATCATTTGGTTTTTTAAAAGTAATTCTTTATTTCTTTTAACTTTCCCAGCAAATAAAAGTTGTCTTTTTTTATTATATTCTCTATCATCATTTATATTAGAACTTGTAAAAGGAATATTATTATTACTATTATTTTTACCATAATAAGCAGAAATTTGCCTCTTATTTTCTTTAACAATATTTTCCCCTGCTTTAATAAAAGTTTGTGAATTTGATTTTCTTTTACTTTTTAATGAATATATTAAATTACTTTCTGAATTATTTTCAATTTTTTTTTCTGTTTTAAAAGGTAAACTCAATTTTTGATTTTTATGAATGTATATATCTGTTGCTACAGTTAAATTATTATTTCTTGAATCAAGGTCAAGACTTTGATTTCTTTTATTAAAAATAGAATTCTTATTTTTTAATAAAACAATATTTTTATTTTCTGGTTGAGTTATTAAAACATTTTCTTTTTCATAATCTTCTAAATTTGTTTTTAAATAATTAACTCTTTCTTCTTTTTCTTGATTTTCATCTATATTATTATTATAAGATGATTCTATTCTTTTTTTTTCTTTATTATTATTCCCGAAATTATTTAAAATTTCCTTATCTGAATTTTGACTATCATCTTCAATAAAAAAATCTTTATTTAATTCTTCATCTAAATTAATATCATCAATTTCACTTTTTTCAATTCTATCATATGAAAAAACATTTCTTTTTTTATCTTCTTCTATTTTTTTTTCTTCTTCTTTCCTTTTTTCTTCAGCTTCTTTTCTTTCTAATTCTATTCTTTCTTTTTCTCTTTCCATTTCTCTTTCTTTTTCTCTTTCTTTTTCTTCTTCTAATTCTTTTTGTTTTTTAATATCTTCAGCTGTTAATTTACTTTTTTCAATTCTTTCTTTTTCTTTTTTTTCTTCCTCTTTTAAAATAGCAATTTTCCTTTTTTTATCTTCTATAAATTCTTTCATTCTTTTTTCATATATTTCATTCTTTTTATCTTCTTTTTCTTTTTGTTCTCTTAATTTCTTTAAATAATAATTATTAAATTTATTATCATTATTTTTCACTTTTTGTAAATCTCTTTTCATTCTATCAATAATTTCATCTCTTGAAATTTTTTTATATTTATATCCTCCTTTATATTCAAGAACTCTTTCAGTCATATCATGAAAAGGAATAATAAATCCTTTCATTTTTTTTCTATAAATTTTAGGCTCATTAAATCCCATAAATTTAATAAATTCATCGAAAACACCTTTATAACTTAATTTTTTTAATTTATCTAATTCATTTTGAGCTTCTTTTAATTCATTTTCATATAATTTTTTTTTATTATCAAATAAAATTGAAGCTTTATGTGTTGTTAATCGATGAGAATTTCTAATATTATTTTTATTTGGATTATTTATATCATTTTCATGGATATAAATACTTTTTCTTTTAAAATCTTGAATAATATCATTAGTATCTTTAAATTTTCCTAATATTTCTTTATATAATTTAATTTTATGTAATAATTTTTCTTTTTTTGAATCATTCATAGCTTGAGCTATTTTTTCTAAAGAATTTTTAAATTCAGTAAATGACATATCTTTTCTATTAGATGTATTTTTCTTAAATAATTCTGACATTTTTTGCTTTGTTATTGGTATTTCAAATTCAACACAAAATTTCGAAAATTCTGCTAAATCTAAATTTATTTTTCTAAAAGCTATTTCATCAAAAGTTGGTGCAGATGCCATTGGATAATGTTGATTAGCATAAAAATCAAATATTTCTTTTAATGAATTTATCATTTTTTGTTCTTCTCTTAATTCATTTAAAGTTATTTTAAATTTTACTGTTTTAGATTTTGTTAAATTTGTTTTTGTTATATTTGAATTTGTTGATATGTTACTTATAGAATAAATATTTTTTTTTTGATGATTATTATTTTGTTCTTTGTTTTCTTCTTCTTTTATTTTTTCATTTATTTTTTTTTTTTCTTCATTTAATTTTGACAAAAAATCTTCTATATATTTTATATCATGACCACTTTTTTTCTTCTCATTTAAAAGATCTTGATATAATTTTATATTTTTTTCTATTCCTAATTGTTGATTTAATAATTCTTGTAATCTCATTTCATTATTAATATGAGGTAAATTAATTTCTCTTTTTAAAATTCTATTTTCTCTTTCTACTTTTTTTAAAATATTTCCATCAAATAAATTTTTAATTTCATTATTTAATTCATTGTCATTTACATCACTGTTTATAATAATATATTTTGGATTTTCTTGAATAAAATCAGCGATTAAAACAGGAAGAGTTTCTATATATAAAATATCATTTTCTTTTTCATTTAATTCATATTCTCTTTCTAATGTTATTTCATGAGATTTTAATACAGAAGAATATTTTTTATTTTTTTCTTTCATTTGGTCGTAATAACATATTAAATCACCTTTTTTATTATATTCTACAATTGGATAATATTCAGTTAAATCTTCGTTAATATTGTCTATTTTATTAATTTCAATTATAGGTTTTATTTTCTTATTAAAAAATATTTCATTGTATTTTTTTAAATTATCTGTTATATAATTATAGATTTGGTCTATTGATTCATTAAATCTTTCTTGTTGAATTTTTTGAGAAACTAAATCTGAGACAAATAATTCATTTAAAGAAGAAATTTTAATTATTGACATATTTACTAAATTACATATTTGTTGTAATAATGATTTAAATGAAGAAATTTTTATTATTTTACAACGGATATTATTATAATTATTTTTATCTTTGACAAAAAATTTTGTGTAAATTTTACTAATATCTTCTTTATATTTTTCAAATTTTTTCTTTAATATATATAAAGAACGATATAATGTAATAAATTCAACTGATTCTTCTTTAGGTAAATTATTAGAACTCATACTTTCAATGAAATTTATAAATTATCTATTTAAATTATTTATAGAGATGAAAATATTTTTTTAAAAGTAAAATTTAATTAATTAAAAATATAATAACAGAATATAAAATTTATTTAAAGATCTTTTAAAATTCATCCTAAAGTAGTTCCATGACCTTGAAAAGCTCTATAGCCTCTATTTCCTCCAGTATTATTATTATTCCTATTTCCTCTATTATAAACTCCACTAAATCCATAACCACCATAATTTGTATTATTATTAGAATTCATAGAAGAATTATCTTCTTGCATAAAAATATATTTTTCAGTTAAATCAACAACAAATTTAGGTGTTATTAATATATCTAATCCTTTTTGAATAGGAGCAATTTCTTTAAAGAAGAAATAAATATGTCCTGCAACAATTCCAATGACATTTTCAATTATACTTCCTCCACTAATTAAACTAAATAATAAAAATGCATATGGAACATAACAATTTTTCACAACCAAAAAATATATCATTACATTTTTTTGAGGGTCTCTTTTTGAATCAATATAAACTAAAGCATAAAGTAATTGATGAGCTAAAGTAAAATTTGTTTGAAGACCGAAATAATATGAGGTAATTATATTTACTAAATTTAAAATGAGAGTTATATAAAAAATCATCATTAAAAATTCAGCGTATCTTCTAAATTTTAAAGCTTCAATTTCAAGAGATTTTACATTTGAATAAAAGAAAAAACAAAAAAAAAGAAATCCCATTGAAAATTGTCCGATTACAAATAAATTTGTAAATAATCTCCATATTTGATAACCTTGAAAAATTAAAGTATAATTTAAAATTAAATATGAAGGAAAAACCACTTGTTTCATATATGTAATCATAAATGATATTATGAAAATTATTGTAAGGTAATATCTTGTTAAAGGTGGTTGACTAAAGTAAAGTTCTTTTGCTTCCATTTTTAATTTTTTAAATATTAATTATTTTTAATGTTTTTATAATACGTGGATCAATGTTATTTTAAGTTTTTATAAATAAAATGTCTGAAAAATTTTAATTTAATTTTTATTTTTTCCTAAATTAATAAATTGTTTAACTTATAAAAAGATATAATTAAAATCTCAAATTTTATACTATATTATAGGTAATAATAATTAATATATTTCTCAAAAACAAAAGTAATAGTAATATTCCTAAAAATAGAATTTTTCTTTATTTCAATGAATCTTTAAAATATCAAAAATTTTTCTGATTGATTTTTCCTATGACAAAATTATGACAGAATTTATTATCTCTTTATTTATAATGAAATAAAAAAAGATAATTTCTCAGAATAAAATTAATTTTATGAAGTTTTAATTTATATTTTAATTATTGTATATAATTATAAAATGAATGAAGATAGACTTAAAATAGAGTGGAAAAAATCAAAAAGATGTATTTATTTTTAAGGATATAACTAATTTTGAAGTAAAAACCATCTTTTGCATAGTTTCTTTAATTATAGTAATTTTAATAATATTTTATATATCATTTTAAAGCAAATTTAATATGTAAAAAAAAATGATGCTCAAAAATATTAAATCACTTTATGAAAACCATTTTATTTATTATTTTATTGATTTTATTTAATTAATTAATTTATATTTTTTTTGTTTTTTATCAAATGTTTTTTATATATATATTAACAAAAAATATTTGATAGCATTAACCGACAATTTCTATAATTTTAATAACAAATTGAACAAAGCTAAACTACTATTCGAAAACTCCAATATATACAACTTCCATTTATAATTGTAATAATTAAATTATACCATTATTCATTTTAAAAGGTGAATAATAGAGAAATTTTATATTTTTTTGCAATATTCTTTTTGTGGTTGAAATTATAATAACCTTTTTATTTTCATTTTTTTTCAAAATAAGATGATTTAAATGAGTTGCAAGAAATTGCCTATTTAAATCAAAATCATTTTTATAAAAATCAGGACAATAAATAGGTCTTTGTAAGTAATTTTTAATATTTATATTTCTATTAAAATCTATATAATCCTTCTTTTGATTATATGAATTTAAATTATTTTCAATATTATCTTTCTTTTTTTCAGAATCATAATTTATTATAATTTTTTTATTTGAATCAATTGAATTTTCATCAGAAGAAACTTCTGTGGATATTTTAGATAAATAATCTAAATCTTCAGACTTTTTTTTCTTTTTGAATAATTCTGATTCAGATATATTTAAATTATCTAAAAGTTTTAAAGTAATTGATCCACTTCTTTTTCGCTTTAAAGAAATCATAATTTATATAAAATTTAGAAATGTGTGTTAATTAATAACAGAAATATTAGTAATTCTTTATAGATTTATAATATATATTTAAATCATACATCTTAATTATAAAAATGATATATGGAATATAACTTACTTAAATAAGTTATTTTTATTACTTTTTTCCTTATATTTTTATAATACATCCAAATGGAAAAATAAAAATTAAAAAGAATTATATTTCTTTTTACTTTAAAAAAAAAACAATAGTTACAAATTTTAAATTCAAAAAAATTAATAATATAAACAAAAAAAAAATTCAAAACAAAATAAAAAAAAATAAAAATAATTATTAATTGTTTTCATCACATTAACCAAATTAAAAAAAATTATTTAAAAAAAACTCTTTTTAATCTTCATCATCCCAAATTTCTCTAGCATTCCCATCAGTATCAATAGCTTGACAATGAGTAATAGCATATTTTAATTTATCATGTAAAATTTCATAACTTGAATATTTAGGAATTTCCAAACTGAAAAAGCAGGTATGACTTTGAGGTAAAGCAACATCAGGATTAGAATGATGAAGCATTTCAACTCTATGTTTCATAGGAAAATCTTTACTAGTTAAAGGTAATCTACTTCTTCCCCAAACAAATCTTAAATACATTGCTCTTTCTTCAGCTGTAAATTCTTCTAAACATTTCCAGAAATATTGAACTATTTCATCTGATTCATTACATCCTCTATATAATGTATTTTCTTTTAATAATTCTATATCTAATATTGGCTTTCCACATACTAACATTTCTAATTCATTCCATGATATTAATTTTAATATTCCTACTGGAATTACTTGTTCTAAGCCATTTCTAATTGAATCTATTTGAATTTGACCTTCATTTAATCTTGTTTGTTCTACTAATTCTATATAATTTTTCTTATTTTCTAATGTTAAATCTATATTCCTTCCATTTTCTATTATGGGAACTTCACTTCCATTAGATAATATAGTAGTAAATTTATAATCAGAATATAAAGTAAATTGATCTTTATCACTTATTCTGTTAATATCATCTAAAAATTGAATAGCATATTTATCAATCATTTCTAAATCTTTTCTATCTTTAGGAACTTCTAATAAACTTTTCCAAAAAATAGAAGGAAGATCCATATTAATAAATTCTCCAGTTCTAATAGCATATCCAATTAAACCACCAAAAACTTTATACATTTCAAGTTCTATTATAGAATTTGCTCCTGGATTAACTACCCATTTTTCTCTAAATGAACCACTTTCATTTTTTTGATTTGGACTTGGAATAAATAATGATAATGCACTGCTTTGAAGCTCACTAAATGCTTGAGATAAACATTCTCTATATGGTCCTCCTGCATCTATTGATGCTTCACCTACGAAATTTACTGTAAATAATTTTGAAGAATTATTATTTCCTGATTCTTTTTTCTTTCTAAATATTTTAAAATTATAATTTCGAAGATGTTGAAACATTGCTCCAAATATTGTATTTTCACCTAATAAATCTGGCTTTCCTTTATCAATAAATTTACGGACTTTCATTCTGTTTATTTTTAATTCTCCTGGACTTGATGTATATGAAGTATTTTCTAAATAATGTTGTATTGATTCATTTTTAGTATCCCAAAATATTAATGGAGTTATTCTACTGAATAATGTTGATAATCTTTGAGAACTTTGAAGAGATTTACTAAAATCTATATATGGGAGAAGATTTTTAACTTTTTCATTTAGGACTTTTAATAATAAAAACATTTTTCTCAAAACTTCATTTGGAAGAGATGATAATTCACTTCTTATTGATAAACTTTCCTTTTTAAATACTAAATCTTTTAAAGAATAATTGAATATTGATTTATCTGCTTTTTGAGACATTTCGTTTAAGTAATCAACAAACTGTTCATATATTTCAAATTTATTTACTGATTTTAATTCATCTGAAAATGCTTTGAAACTTTTTGAAAATTTATTTATTACTTTTTCACAACCTACATCATTAAATATTGGAGTTATTGAAAATTTATATCCATAACCAATTGAAGTTCCATAATAATTTGTTTCATTTAAATTAGATATACTTTTTATTGATAAAACTTTATTAAAATCATTTGATTTATAAAATACTTTTGCATTAGTTAAAACAGGTGTATAATGTGATATACAATATTCACATAAATATTTCCTTTCCTTATTATTTTCTTGATATAAATAATAATGATTTTTCTTATTATTTGAATTTTCAAGAATAGGATTAATTTCTTCTCCACAACTATTACAAATAATTTTTCCACTTTCATTATTTTCAAATTCAATTTTTCCGTTTTTTTCAAAAATACTTTTAATTAAATTATAATCATTCATAGGAGCTTTAACCACTAAAACATTATTATCTAAATTATCTTGATCAGAGCACTTTTGACAAAACATGAAATTATTTTCCAAATTATAAATTAAATTACCAATAATATTTAAATTACATTTATGACATTTTTCATTATGATAATCTCTAATTAATTCAAAAGGTTTAACTTTACACATTATAATAGTTCCTCTAGGTCCAGAAAATATTTTAATAGGTTCTTTATCATTAAAGAAAGTATTCATAATAGGTTTACTAAAAGTATCTTTTTTTTCAGTTTTAACTCCAGAAAGTGAAACCCCTAATTTTCCTCCAACATTATCACCCATAACAAACACTTCATTTTTTCCAGTTTTTTTATTTCTAGCTAAAACAATAGAAAATTCAACTTGCATAGAAATTTCAATAACTTCCCATTCTTCTTCAAAAAATTTAACTAAAGTAGGTTCATTAACATCATTAAAATGACCATGACCTAATTGTCCTTTAGTATTAGAACCCCAAGTAAATAATTCACCTTCATTAGTAATAGCAGCAGCACTCATTTTAGTAGCAGTAATAAATTTAAATTCTTTATTTTCAATTTGTGGATTTGTTAATTTTTTCAATTGTTGAATATCTTGTTCTTTACATCCTGTTCTTCCATTTTTTGACCATCCAGCAGTATATAAATTTTTTTTCCCTGTTGATAAATCTCTTATAATAAACACACTGAAAAATTCACCAGGAGCAACCATTTCAACAAAGTCATTTTTATTTAATTGAATTGGCTTTGGTGAATTATTTCTTCCTGAAGCAGGTTCACCATTTTGATTATAATCATTATTACCAATATGCCATAATTTTCCCTCTGAGGTAACTAATAATGTATGAGTTTCACTCATTGATATTTGATTTATCTGCTTTGTAAAATTCATACTTGTTATCTCATTTACTGGACTTGTATATGCCTGACCTAATTGACCATTATTATTTATTCCTACTGAGAAAAATGAATTGTCTTTTGTTATTACTATTGAACTTCCATTATAAACACATAATTTAGAAAATTTTTCTCCCAGTAATTTATCACTTTTATTATATTTATTTTCATTAGTAAATTTATCTGATGTTTGCTTTAATCCTGCTGCTACACCATTTCCGGCTGAAAGTATTTCTCCATCTTCTGTTAATATTAATGTATATGTATCTCCTATTGCTATGTCTTTAATTAAGACATTTGATAATTGAGATATACTTTTTGGAGTAATTATATCTGATGAACTTGTTTTACCAAAACGTCCATATGCATTTGCTCCAAATGCATATAATGATGTTAAATAATTTGATGGAAAATTAACATAAATATGACTTGAATTTACTGTAAAGTTTGCTTCATCATCATTAACAAAACATTTTAAGGGATTTTTACAATTTTTATCTGTTGAAAAAGTAATTGAATCTCCTTGATCTAAATAAGTATCTACTTTCATATTTATTTCTAATGCTGATGTATTTGGATAATGAATTAAATATGTATGTGGGGCTTTTGAATATAAATGTGATGATTCATATGATAATTTTGCAAAGGAAATTACATCTGGATTCATTTCTATCCAACCTAAATATTTTATAAAGTTCATATCAAAGAAATGTCTCATTATTGATGATGTTGATAAAAGTTCATATATGAAATTTTCTAATTTTGACATTGCATTTGGAGAATATAATTCATTGTATTTTACTGAATTTTCAGGTATTTTTTGGAATTTACCAATTTTTTCATTTTCTTCATTGGATGATATATTTTCTAAAGATTTTTCTCCTATCTTTTTATCTATTTCACATATTAATAATAATAACTCAGTTATTAATTGAGTTCTTTTTGAATAATTTTTTTGACCTTCGACTAACATTGATTTCTTTAAAAAGTTTGAAAGATTTTTTATATTTGGAATATAATGAAATTTGGTTAATTTTTCGTTTTCTAATTCTTCAATTACAATTTTTGGATTTGTTTGTAAAACATTTAATATTTTATATGAATTTTGAATTAATAATTCTAATATAAACCAACGAATTTGTTTATTTTCTAAAATTTTAGGTATTAATCCTGAAAGATTATTAAATAATTGATAATAATTTAAATGATTTTTTTCATCATCAAATTCACTGTTTATTAGTAAATTCCATATATCAAAGAAAATAAATGGTTTATTAAGAATTAATTTTTCATCTTTTAATATATAATTATAAACTTCAGATTGTTCATTTAAAACAAATTCAATTTCTTGTAAACTCTTTTCATTAAAAGTTTTAATAATATCTTCAAATTTTTTATTTTTTGATTTTCTTAAATTTAATAATAAATCTTTTATTCTTAATAATATTTCAACTCCTAAACCATTTGAAACAACAAATAATCCTTCATGAACTAATAATTTAATAATATTAAAAATTTTTTCATTCTCAATGTTTTCAAATATTTTTTCTGGAAGAAAAGTTTCAGGATATTCTAAACATTGTTCAATAATTGAAATAATAATTCTTCTAGAATAAAATATTTTAATTTTTGAACTAATATTTTTAAAATATTGGAACAATAAATTTTTATTTTCATTAATATTAATAAATAATTCATCAAAATAATCTGGAACAACTGGTTTTTCATTAGAATTATCTGTTCCAAAACATTGATTTTTTTCTTCTTTTTCATAAGTATATTCATCTGTTTTAATTTCATCATTATTTTCAATATCATCATTATTTAATTCTTCATTTTTGTTATCTTCTTCTTTTTTCTTATCTTCATTTTCATTTTGTAAATTAATTTTAGAAGCTTCAAGTAAATTTCCAATAATATCATTTATATCAGTTTTATCTTTACATTTTTTCAATTCTTTAATAACAATTTCTCTTTCAAATCCAAAATCATTTACTAATTCATTTATTATTTCAGTTGAATCATTTTCATATGTCCTTTTAATCATATCCATACTTTTTAATGTTGGATTTTTGAAATTTTGATCTTTAACATTTTCAAGTTCAAATGATATTTCTATGATTTCTTCTAAATCTTCTGTTGGAATTTGAATATAACATATAAAGTCATTTTGAACAAAATCTTTTATTTTTAAATCTGTTAAAATAATAAAAACTTGTTTTGAATATTTTGTTTTTATTATTTCTAATAAATTATTTAATAAATCTTTATTGTTTACAAATATTATTGAATTTTCTAACATTTTATATATATCTGATTTTTCATCATTATAAATTGAGAATGGATAATAATTTGAATTTAATAATAAAATTTGTTTGTTTATACAATTTAATATTGTATTACATAAATTTAAAATTTGTTCTCCATTTTTATATATTCTAATTAAGTAATTATTTGAATTTCTAAATGAAATATTTAATTTTGGAATTTCATTTAAGCTTTCTTTATTTTCATTACAAAAATTTTGAATTCTATATCTTTTTTCTTCATTGAATTCTAAATTTAAATAACAATTTTTATTACTAATAGTTTCTTCACCTAAATTAACAATATAATTAATAATATCTTTTAATTTTTCATTTTTATATAAAGATTCAATTGCTTTTTTGCTATTGATATAATTAGATAAAAACCTTAAAATATTAGTTTTCAAATTAATGATTTTAGAATTCATATCATTGTTTTCAATTAAAAACAAAATTAAATCATTTAATTTTTCATCACTAATCTCAAATTTTTCATAATCAATAATTTGTTGAAAAGGCATAACTGCATATTGTTCATAAATTTTAGGAGTTAATTCATTAATATTAAAAGATTCTTTAGTATTTAATAAAGAACCATCCATTAAAACTCCAACTTGATTTTCAATTGAATTATTAGGAGTAATTGAAATAGTTTCAAATTTAAGTTCTTTTTTTTTCTCATTTATATTATTATGTGGATTATTTCTATTTCTTCCATTTGGAGGAACTGATAATGGTTTACTTTGTGTAATACCAAAATAATCATGGAATGATGATGAAAAACCAATTATTGTTCCTGTTAATTTTTGTTCTTTGTAATCTTTTTTAATAAAATTAAAATTAATATTTGAAGAATGAATTTCATTTGGTACTCTTACTTTAGAACCATTTGCTTGACCATAATAATCTCCTCCTATAATTCCTAATATTATTTCTTCTTTTAAATAATCAATTTCTTTTGTTTTTTCATCATATAATTTTGAATTAATTATTTCATTTATTTCTTTTTTACATTTATTTGCATATGCTAATTGTCTTATAATATCTATTAGTATATTTGAAATAATATAATTACCAGTTGAATTGTAATTATTATACATCCATGATTTTTTCCTTATATTAATTGCAAGTCCAATTAATAATTCAATATAATTTTTATATTTACAAACATATTCAGCTTTATATATTTCTAAAACCTCATTAAATATAATTTCATCAGAATTTAAACTTAAAGACATTAAAGTTTTAGCACATAAAAATTGATTTTCTGTAGAACAGTATTTCATTAATTTTATTAAAGTATAAATACTATCAGAAGAAGTAATACTTTGAGCTATAATATCACATTTTTGAATTGAAGCTTTATATAATATTCTTAATAATCTATTTAAAAATTCTGGATTATAAATTACTTCCCATTGAGAATTAACCATATTTTTTAATTCATCTCCTGAGATTCCATTTTTTTTTCCAAAAACATTTAACAATCCAAAACTTGGATTTTGTTTATAAAAATCATCATAAAGATTAATTAAATCATTTTCATAAAAGAAATAAGGTTTATCTTCATTAATAGGTTTTTCTTTTTCTTTTTTTTCTTTTTTCTTATTAAAATTTAATCCATAATTATTATTACTAATATTAATATCATAATCATTTTCAACTGGAATCAATTCATCTTCCATAATACTATTATCATCAAATTCACTTGAAGTGAAACTGCCAGAATATCTTCTTGTTCTTCTTTGTCTTGCTGCTTGATCTAATTCTTGTTGTTCTAATTCTTTTTTTTTCTTTTCTTTTGATTTTTTATTTTCTCCTTCTTCTAATAAATTCATATATTGATTAAATAAAGAATATGAAATTCCTCTGTAATTATAATAATTATCTGTGGCTTTGGTAATTTCTCCGAATATTATATTTAATATATTTTGAATTAAAGATATTGTTGAATTATTATTAATTGTCGATGTTTTTCTTTCTAATGAAAGTGATTGATTTAATTCTGAATTATTCTCATTATCATTTATTACTCTATTAAAGCATATTGAACTTAAAATTTCAAATATTTCTAAAATATCACTTGGTAGTTCTCTTTTACTTTGTATTTTTTCATTTTTTCTATTATTAGAGTTTTTATCATTTACTTCTGATTTTGTTATCATTTTTACACTTTTTCCCCATGCAGATTTAATTGTTTCATTTTCTAATCCCCATATAATATTAAATAAACCTTTATCAACTAAAAATTCATGATCATTTGCTCCATATCTCCAAATTAAACTATCCAAGAAAGATTCTAATTCTTTTTCATTTTTATTTTGAATATTTTTACTAATTAAAATAGACATAAAGTTTTGGAAACTTTCTTGAATTTTATTTTCATATAATTGTCCACATCCAGGAACATTATCTAAATAATGTGAAAAATTATTAAAATCATATTCATTATAATTTCTTAAAGAAGAACAGAACCAAGATAATAAATCTTGTAATAAATCACCATTATGAATATTTAAAAATATATTTTTGATAGTATTTAATCCAATATATCTTCCAATTGCTCTAATAGTAGATAATTTAATATTTTTATATAATTTTTTATTTGACAAATTTTCTTGCAAAAGAGGAATTATAGAATTTTGTAAAGATTTAAGATTATTATCCCCTTTTAAAGCAGGAGTTGGATTTATTTTCATTAAAAATTTTGCCTTGTTAATAGTTTGATTTACAATTTTTTTCATAATATTAAGAGCATTTTGTTCATTATCATTTTCTTGATTATTACTTAAATTATTTTCTTGATTAGGTTTTTGTTTTTCAATTGCTTCAGCGACATTTTTTCTTTTTTCAATTAACCAACTTCTCATTTGACCAGCAATCATATATTTCTTATATAATGAATTATAAATAGGTAAGTTTTGAATTTCATTTTCATTTTCAAATGTTTTTTTACAAATTTCAATAAAGCTTTCAATTTCATTACTATGATGAATTAAACATAAAAATGCAGCTGAAACAACATTAAAAGCATCTTCTCCTCCTACATTCGCAGCAGGATTTTTTTCAGCTAATTTTTTTTGGAAATATTTTAAAACTTTTTTACAATTTTCATCTTTAAATAATTGCATTTCTTCTTTATATCTAATATTCTGATTTTTCTTTTCTGATTTTATATATTTATCAAATATAGTAATAATATTATTAACTAAGTTATCATTATCTTTTTTAATTTCTTCATATTCAATTCCTCCTGAAAATAATTTCGAATTTAAAACATTTTTATATTTTTTATCTTGATCTTCACTTCCAACAACAACTTTCATAAAATTACCTTTAATAACAATAGAAGCACATTTACATCCAACCCAACATAAACCTCTAATTAAATTAAAATATTCATCATTTTTTTTCTTTTTTTTATTAGGTTCTTTTCCATTATGAAGTTTTAACTTAATTCCATATGCTCCTGAATTATTAACATAATGATTTTTAAAAGAAGCATAAACAGGATGAGTTTTTAATTCAATAGTTTCTTTTGGAAATTCTTTATTGAAATATCTTAATTTAGGAGAATAATATTTTGTCATTTTGGAATCTGAATAAAAATATAATCCTACTGAATTTATGTATTGTTCTGAAAATGCACATTGAGGATCAAATTCTAAATATAATGGTCCTTCTTCTTCAGGAATATCTAAAATGTAATTTACTGGATTTGTTTCATTATATGGATGATTTGTTTCATATATTATTTCTTTATATTCTGAGTTTTTTTCTATTTTTGATTCTTTTTTTATTTTAATATGTTTTGTTATTGTTATATATATTAAATTCATTTGTTTTATTAAATCAGTAAATGATTCTAAAAGACATGCACTTAACAAATAATCTGATTCTAAAATTGATAATACATTAATATGGAATTGGAATGTTTTTATTGAAAGTAAATTTATATTTATTAATTGATCTAAAAATATTGTATATAAATTATTCAAATGTTGTTTTCTATAATCATCAAATTTTGGAACTTTTTTCTTTTTTTTTGGTTCTTCTTTCTCTTTTTTTGATGTACTTATCATATCACTTGTATCGATAAAATCATCTTCTTCATCTTCATAATATTTATTATCATAATCTTTTTTAATAAAAGAAATATATTTTTCAATAAATGAATGAATTTGTTTAAAAATTTCTAAAACCCCATTAAATATAATATTTGTGAAATCAGTTACTAATAATTCATTTTTAATATCATCATATTGATCATTTAATAATTTTTGACTTAAATTTTTAAATAATTCCATTTGAAGAGATGAGATAAAACTAAAAGAAACTAACTCATCATCTGAATTATGGAAAATTAAATCTTTAATATCGATTTTTCTTAAATTACTTTGAAGGAATTTTCTAACTGAAACAACTTCCCAATTTGAAGTAATTCTTAATATTTCAAAAAGAGTATCAATACAATTTTTATCTGTTTTTAAAAATACATTATGAATATTATCTTCATTAGATAACCAAATTAAAATACATTTTGCAATATCTTTTGAATAAGGATTATTTTCATAATTATATATATTTTCTTTTAATACTTGAATAATTTCATCATAATTTTGATATAATGTATTTACACTTACCATTAAAATTATTTTACATTCTTCATATAATGCTTTAATTAACTCTTTATCTTTATTATCTGCAGAATTTTTAATATTATGATACATTTCTAATATTTTAAAAATAAATGTTTTCATTTCTAAAAATGGATTACTTTTATTTTTATTATCTCTATGAATGAAGTAATCAACTCCTAAATTAGAAATTGATAAACATTTTAAATTTGTTCTAATAATTTTAACAATTGCTAAAAGACAGTAAGCTTCAGTATCTGTAAATTTCCCTTTTAAAAAATCAACACTATATAAATTTAAAAATTTAATTATCTTTTCAAAAACAATAGGTTCTAATTTAACACAAAAAGGTCTGCTCATAACTTCAGATAAAATTTTTCCTCTTTCAATATCATTAGT